>Ga0187827_10004370_pt1 | contig 17435 bp, 19 predicted proteins | sample ETNtaG_39_FD_167969 | JGI IMG/M metagenome (GOLD analysis project Ga0187827, IMG submission 167969) | Marine microbial and viral communities from oxygen minimum zone, Eastern Pacific Ocean - ETNP2014_SV_150_PacBio MetaG (Illumina Assembly) | ecosystem: Environmental > Aquatic > Marine > Hypoxic... | reverse complement strand
CTGCACCAAAATGCAATCTTGGTAGTCTTGTCTAGTTGCCGAGCTGTATTCAGTCGGTTATATTGATGCCTGTCTGTTCATCCTATAACTATTTCATGAAGATGTCAAATGGACCTTTGCTATTTGATGGGATGTAACTGGCTGGGGACTGGTTTTTGGAAACTTACATCTGGCTAAATTCTTGATAAAGTTGTAATATGAAGGCATGGAGAAGGAATCCGTGTACTACTTTGCTTATGGTTCCAATCTAAATAAAAAACAAATGGCGGAACGGTGCCCGGGCAGTCAGTCCGTTTTTACGGCAGTCCTTCCTAACTACAAACTGGTATTTGTCGGCTGGTCCCGACAGTGGCGGGGGGGAGTCGCCAGTATCAAACTGTTCCAAGGAGATAGAGTCCGCGGGGCGGTTTATAAAGTTACGGAGTTGTGTTTACGGCGCCTGGATAGCTACCTGATCGGCTACAATCGGTTTAATATTACCGTGTTTACCGAGGACGATAAAGCGGTCGAAGCTATAACCTATATTAAAGCAGGGCAACTGGAAGAAACCAAGCCCTCAGAAGAATACCTGGCGGTTATCCAGCAAGGCTTGCGGGACTGGCGGCTGTTCTAGGTGAAGGTTGATCCGGTCAGGCTTGGTCCGGGCGTTGGAGTATAAATAGTTAAATGTAACGGAGGTGTTGAGATATAAATGACTACCACAGTTCTTCTGGCCCGCCACGGGCAAACGGAGTCGAATATTAGAGGCTACTTTATGGGTCGATTAAATGAAGACCTCAACGGGACGGGCTATAACCAGGCTCGTTGCTTGGCTTCTAGGCTGGCTAGAGCCTCCATTACTTCAGTCTATACTAGTCCACTTAAGCGGACCTGTACTACAGCGGCTATCTTGGCGGAACCTCATGGCTTGGAACTAAAAACTCTGGAGGACTTAATTGAGATTAACCAGGGTGTATGGGAGGGGCGGCATGTGGATGATATCAGCCGAGGGTGGCCGGAGCTCTGGCGGCAGTCTAGGACTGACCCTTCGGAGTTCACTATGCCTAAGGGCGAGAGTTTCAAGCAGGTAACCGAGCGGGCCGTTCGTGCTTTCGAGGCGATAGTGGCAGGGAACCAGGACCGGCAATCAATACTGGTGGCGCATGAAATCGTGGTTAAGGTAATCATTGTGTACGTCCTCGGGGCGACCAACCGCATTTACCGTCGATTTGAGATTAATAACGCCTCGCTGAGTACGATACAGGTTATTGACGGTAAATCCCGATTGCTTACCATAAATGATATCTCGCATCTTCTGTAGGATGGGAGACTGGCACCGTATTAAAAAGGCTAATTCTCGCTCACCAGGACTTCGTGGTGTTGGAGAAACCACCGTCAACAATTAAAGTTGTCCCGGTGACGTATTTCGCCTCGTCGGAGGCTAGGTACAAGGTGGCATAGGCGGTATCCCAGCCTTCGTCCTGCTTACCGGCTGGGGATATGGCATCGCGCCGTCGCTACATCTCTTCAATATTCCCATCCGCCCAGGCATCCTTGTTATAATATTCGGCCTGGGGGGTTTTCATCAGCCCGAGGAGGATGGCGTTCACCCGGATACCTTTGGAGGCATACTGCATGGCCATGTCCTTGGTCAGGGCAATTATGGCTGCCTTTGACGTGGCATAAGCGCAGTTGGGTAGGGTGGTTCGGATAGCCCCCACCGAAGCGATATTAACGATGGCGCCGTTGCCCTGTTTTTCCATACAGGGGATGGTATACTTGCCAGTTAAGAATTTGCTTTTGACGTTAACCGCCATTACCCTGTCCCAGGTCTCCTCGTTGGTCTCCACGACCCCACCCCACTGTCCGATACCAACGTTGTTGTGGAGGATGTCAACCCGGCCGAACTTCTGGAGGCAGGTCTCCACCATGCTCTGGCAGTCACTAGCCCGGGATACATCGGCTTTAAAGGTGAGGCAGGTACCTCCTTCTTGGTCAATCACTTGTCTCGTCTCTTCGGCCGCCTCGAGGTTATAGTCCACCGCCATGACTCTAGCACCCTCTCGGGCAAAGACTATGGCGGTCGCTTTCCCGTTCCCGATGCCGGTCAGGACGGAGCCGGCGCCGGTAACGATGGCTACTTTTCCTTTCAGACGTTCTCCCATAATTCGGTCTCCTTCCGGTGGTTAAATTTTCTCCCCGGCCAGTTGGTAGATGATTTTGCAGGTCGCCGACCAGTCTTTATGTCCCAGGCCATTGGCTTGGGCGGCTTTCATCATCTGGTGGGCCAGGCTTCCGGCGAGTAGAGGAAACTTCATCGCCTCGGCGGTAGAAAGGACAAGTCCTAGGTCTTTGGCCATCAGGTCGGTGGTAAAGCCCGAGGCGAAGTCATTATTCGCCGGGCAATTCGGTATTATGTTCGGATAAGGAACCCTTGTCTGTAAGACCCAGGAGTTTCCAGAACTGGCGCTGATAACTTCAAAGAGGATCTTGGGGTCAGCCCCGAGTTTAGTGCCAAAGAGAAAACCCTCCCAAGCACCAATCCCGGCTACCGCCCCCGCTAAGTTGTTGGCCAGCTTGACTACCTCTCCCATACCCACCTCGCCGACATGAAATATTTTCTCCCCCATCATCTCTAGAATATCCCGGTATTCTTCGAAGACTTCCTTTTTGCCTCCCACCATTATGGAGAGAGTGCCATCGGCTGCCTTGGGGGGGCGCCACTCACCGGCGCATCGAGCATCTCTATCTCTTTTTCGGTCGCCGCCGCCGCCGCCACCTTCCGGGTGACGATGGGGGCAATAGTGCTCATGTCGATAATGGTGGCGCCTTTCTTCAGACCTTCTAAGATACCAGCGGGGCCAAACATCACCTGCTCCACATGAGGGGGCGAGGTCAGCATGGTGATAACGACCTCCGATCTTCCGGCTACTTCTCGGGGGGAACTGGCCGCAACCGCGCCCGCTGCCACCAGCTCTTTTACCGGCTCCGGTCTCAGGTCATGTACGGCTAGGAAATATCCGGACTTCATCAGATTAGCCGCCATCGGCTGGCCCATGTTGCCTAGGCCGATAAATCCGAGCTTCTTCATTTTAGTTCTCCTTGGCTCATTTTTTTATCCTCAAGGTTTAGCGTATTACGGCGTGCGTATAGCCGAGAGACTGCGGAATCGCGGCGAAGCCGCCGGTAATGGACGGTCTGCGGGAATTTATTCAGGGTGTCTGACTTTACTCGATGGCTTCCGTCTGGTCCTACTTCGTAATACGAAAAGTGTCAACCTGAGGTTTGACAACCAATGAGTCGAAGTTTTATCATATATGCATCAATAGATAACTAGCAGGTTAGAAAAACCCCGCCTGATATTTTCGAAAGTGTAAGGAGGTCAGTAATGATTAACGGGATTGCCATAGCTAAGCCTCAAACTTTTCCCGCGGTGCTGATGTACACCGATATCCGTAGTTATGTATTTACTTTTGTTCTCGTTGCCTTGGCGGTATTTACTCCTTGGGCTTTCCACCAGTTCCACCTAGCCGGCCCTACCTTTCTGCCGATGCATATCTTTGTGCTGGCGGCTGGGTTACTCTTTGGCTGGAGGGCCGGATTACTTGTCGGCTTGTTTGCTCCTCTGGCCAGCTACGCGGTATCGGGTGTGCCGGTGCTGGCGATCTTACCACAAATCTTGGTTGAACTTGCCGTCTATGGTCTAGTTGCCGGGATACTGCGGGAGGAACTTAATCTGCGGGTGATATGGGCACTCTTAGGTGCCATGGTCGCCGGGCGGTTGGCGCTCCTGCTCAGTGTTCTAGTAATACATGTTGTGGTCGGCAGAGTTTTCAGTCCCATCGGTCTGGAGGCAAATCCTTTCTTGGCCGTCTGGGTGGTGATGCGACAGGGATGGCCGGGCATAGCTATTCAGTTGGCCTCAATACCGGTACTTATCTGGCTGGCGACAAAAACCTCGAGTGGTAGATGGCTTTAGATGTATGCCGGTCTCTTCCAAAAATTCTTGGTGAGTGGTGATACTCTCCAAGTATATCAGGGTGACCGGCTGGTCTTTTTTTCCAACAAGGATCGCCTGTTGCCCTTACTGGGGTACCTTGACCGCTTTGCCTCTCGGTACCGGCAGGTGGTGGTGTTTGATAAAATAATTGGTAACGCTGCCGCCCTGCTCTCCGTCAGGGCCGGTTGCCGGGAAGCCTACAGTCCCATGGGCAGCCAGCTCGCCATCGGGACGCTTAAAGAACACGGTATTGCATACTACTTTACAGAAATTGTGCCCTGTATTCAGAGACCTGACGGTACGGATATGTGTCCTATGGAGAGACTTTCTATAGGTAAAGAGCCGGAGGAATTTTATCAAGTAATGCTGAACCTGGTTAATGAACCACGCTCTCAGAGGATGAACTGAGTGAGGGCATTATGGATAAAATAAGATTAGACCGAATCGAACTTCCGATGAAGGAAGAGAGTATATGGCTAGAGTTTCCATTGCCCGGGCGGAAAAAGACCCTTACATTGCGCTCACCAAGGTAATTGCCGGTCTCGGCGAGAAATTCATCAGCCCGGGTGACAGCGTGCTCCTCAAGCCCAACCTGCTTGAGCCGCAGGACCCGGACAGTGGCGAGATAACTACCCCCAGAATTATGGAAGCGGTAGCCCGTTATTGCCTGGAGTGCGGCGCGGATCGGGTGATAATCGGGGATGGCCCCAGCTACTACCAGCCCGAATCACGTCTCCGGGAATGTTTTACCACTACTGGCGTCAGTGAGGTGGCGGCGCACTTGGGGATAGAATGGGTGCTCTTTGACGAACATGACTACCGGACGTTTCGGGGAATACCCGGCTGTCCTAGGGAGTTCCGGGTGACTGAGTTTGCCTTCAACTGTGATAAGCTCATTAACCTGCCGGCGCTGAAAACGCACTACCAGACTACCGTTACCTTGGCCATGAAGAACCTGAAAGGTTGTCTCAAGCGGGAAGATAAGCCGCGCTTCCATCGCGAAGACCTGTCCCGGGCTATCACTGAGCTGAACCGGATAATCAGACCGACCCTCAATATTATTGACGGTACGGCCAAAACCATCGGTAATGTCGGTTATTCCGGCGATAAGCAACCCGGTATCGGTCTGCTTATCGCCGGTACGGATATCGTGGCGGTAGACGCCGTGGGCTGTGCACTTATGGGTATAGACCCGGCGGAAGTGCGTACGGTCACCTTGGGAGCAGCGGTGGGACTGGGGGAAAGCGACCTCACCCGACTGGATATCGTTGGCGAGGAGTTGAAAAACATGAAGCTCCGGGTCAGACTGCCACAAGAGGAACTACGGCAGATGTTCCCGTTACTGGAAATAGTAGGTATTGATAAAGCATGCACCGGCTGTTTTAGCCCTCTCGTTTCCGGTCTCTTGCTGCTTGGCGAGCGCGGCATAAAGCTAAAGCGACCTCTTCGAATATACTTGGGCGAGGCGCCTGAGTCGAGGAAAGACAAGGGCTGCCTGCTGGTGGGTGACTGCGCATTAGTCGAGGGCGATAATGTTCTGGACCTAGTAGGGGGCTGCCCACCGACCCGGGAAGACGTGCTCCACAAACTCACGGAAATTATGTCCGAGTCCTGACTTATCCGTGCGTGTCGGCCGGCTTTATCCGTAGTGGCATCCCCGCCGTTATCAGGTAGACCTCGTCAACGCGCTGCGCTAACATCTGGTTTGCTCTTCCTAGGAAATCACGGTACAGCCGGCCCAGCCGATTGGGTGGCACCAATCCGAGGCCAACCTCGCTGGTGACTATGATGAAGCGGGCGTTGGTCCGGTCCAGACAGTCAATCAGTTCATTAATATCAGCGACGACTTCTTGCTCAATGAGCGATGCATCCACTGACTCACTATTAGGGTCACCGTGTTGAGCGAAAATGTTGCTCACCAGCAGGGTGACGCAGTCTACGATGACCGTTTGTGCTGGCCCGATTTCTTGGGCAATCTGGCGGCCTATATGGGTGGTAACCTCAAGAGTCTGCCAGGTAGAAGGTCTTACCTTCCGGTGCTCCTCAATGCGCTGTCTCATTTCTTCGTCACCGGGCTCGGCGGTGGCCACGAAAAGCACTGGCTGGTCTGATTTGAAAGCCAGCGCTTGGGCGAAGTGGCTTTTCCCACTGCGGGCGCCGCCGAGGAGCAACGTGCTCTTCAACTTCATTTAATACCCTTCTCCATTATTTCATAAACGGCGGCCATATTAAGGTTGCGGCGGACCAGCTCGGCTAATCGGTCATACTGCTGCTCGGTGCTTGCCGGGACACCGGTCTTTCTCATCGGTAGACCCCAGTGCCGCCGCAGGTTGGCCAGCAGAGATTGTCGGAAGCCGAAGTTGTGGAATAGACCGTGCAGGTAAGTCCCCAGGACGGTGCCCTGGTGGTCAAGCGTGCCGTCGTAAGAGTCCGCTGCCCCCCGTACCGTTTCCAGGACTTGGAAGGCGCTGGTTTCTTTACCACCACCGGTCTGTCCCATGTGTATCTCATAGCCCACCAGTTCCTGTCCCTTCATGCCGGCCAGCAGCCCCCGGTCGGCCAGTATCTTGGTCCTGACCTGGCTGGTGAACTTCTCCGGGACAAAGTTAGTCGCTACGTCGAGTAGCCTCAGCCCTAGAGCCTCTTCTTCGGCTGACTCTACCCCCGATGAGTCGAGAATGCTCCGGCCTAGCATCTGGTAGCCGCCACAGATACCGATAACCGGCGTGTTCTCTCCGGTCTGTCGGGAGATTTCCTCAGCCAGTCCCGAGCGGCGGAGGTAAGTAAGGTCACTGATGGTGCTCTTGGTGCCTGGTAGAATGATAAGGTGCGGCTTGCCAAGTTCCGCCGGGTGGGTGATATAGCGTACCCGACAACCATCTTCTTCTAACGGGTCAAAATCATCATAATTGGAGATGTGCGGTAGGTGGATAACAGCAATGTCCAGGTCGGCTGACGGCTGGTTCTCCCGCCGGTCATCGAGATAGACCGAGTCCTCCTGGGCAATCTGGATATTCTTGAAGTAGGGGATTATCCCCAAGACAGGCTTGCCGGTCTGTTTCTCCAGGAACTCGAGACCGGGTCTGAGTAGTCCCGGGTCGCCGCGGAACTTGTTGATGATAAAACCCTTGACATAATGTCGCTCAGTCTCTTCCAGTAAGGTCATAGTGCCGATAAGGGAGGCGAACACGCCACCCCGGTCAATGTCTCCTACTAGGAGGACGGGAGCCTTAGTCAGCCGGGCCACCCGCATATTGGCGATTTCTCTATCCCTGAGGTTTATCTCGGCGGGACTGCCCGCCCCCTCGATGATTATGGTATTATAGGTGGAGTCAAGACGGCGCAGCGAGCTGGCCACCGCTTTCAGTAAGGATGGGGTGTGGCGGTAATAGTTATCGGCGGAGATTGTCCGTGACACCCGGCCGTGTACGATTACCTGGCAGCGGCGGTCCGTCTCCGGTTTCAGGAGGATCGGGTTCATGTCTACGATGGGCTTGAGGCCCGCCGCCTCCGCCTGTACCACTTGGGCGCGTCCCATCTCTTCCCCTTCCTCGGTGACGAAAGAGTTGAGCGACATATTCTGCGCCTTGAACGGCGCTACCCGGAGTCCGTCCTGCCGGAGAATGCGACAGAGGGCGGTGACCAAGATGCTCTTCCCTACCGATGACGAGGTACCCTGTATCATTAAGGTCCGGGACATGTCCAAAATTATCTACCTTCCAAGTCGGCTTTTAAGATTTCCAAGAACCAGTGCTCTTCTCTCAGTGCGTTCTTGGTTTTCAATATTTCCAATCGTTTTTGAAAGAAGGGGTCATCAGTCACTAGAGTGTGGTACTCCTCGGCTTCGCCGTAGGGAGTAACACCCTTTATCTCTTTAAGTTCCGCCAGCTGCCCGGTGATATCAGCGTCGGCGTAGGCGTAGTCGGCGGCCTGGTATACCCGCTCAATCCATTTCCGGTGCTTGTTAAAGGCAATATCGCCGAAGACGCCGCCGTCAATCTCCTCTTGCCTGAAGTGCCGGAGCATCTTTGTAAATGCTGCTTTACAGGTGGGACGTGTGGTTCGTGCCTGCAGCCGTATTATGCCGGCCGGCAGACTGTGGCTGCAGGCACGTTGGTCGTCTTCGGTTACTGTGTTGGCCTGGTAGCGGACTTTCATTCTGTTGGCTGATGTCCGGTAAGCGGCTAGGTAGCAGTCTTTACCGCCGCTCCACGAGCTGAAGATTTGGTTCAACTTGCCCTCCCGATATTCTTGGCTAACAACGTCGCTTAGCTTATTTGCTCTCTTCGGAGACACCGGCCTCGGCGAAGGTAGTCATCTCCGCTAGTATCCGGGCGGCTGTCTCCACTAGGAATATGCCTAATGCCGCTCCGGTGCCCTCCCCCAAACGCAGTCCCAGGTTCAGCAGAGGTTTCAATCCTAGGTGCTTCAGTAGTGCCTGGTGGCCGGCTTCTGTAGAAATATGGGCGGGGATGATAAAGTCTTTGAGTCCCGGAGCCAGGGCGGTGGCGATAAGGGCGGCCGCCCCGGAGATAAAACCGTCAACCACTACCGGTATACGGTGGGCGGCGGCGGCTAGCATCACTCCGGCCAGCCCGCCGATTTCAAAGCCGCCTACTTTAGCCAGTACGTCCAGAGGTTGGGCCGGGTCGGGGTGGTTCACCGCCAGAGCTTTCTCAATGACCGCTATTTTGTGTTCTAATTGGCTGTCGTCTAGGCCGGTGCCCTGGCCAGTAACCTCGGCCACTGGTTTTCCGGTTATCGCCGCGCAAATGGCGCTGCTGGCCGTGGTATTGCCAATGCCCATATCCCCGGTGCCGACGATGTCAAGGTCCCTGGTTACCTCGGCGGTCATGACTTCGATGCCCGTCTCCACAGCCCGTACTGCCTGTTCGGGGGTCATCGCTGGGCCGAGGGCCATGTTCCGTGTGCCCGGACTAATCTTCCGTGATAGAAGACAAGGGTCCTGTTTCAGATTGGAGGCCACTCCCATATCAACTACGGTAATCCTGGTCCCGGTCTGGCGTGCTAGCACGTTTATGCCGGCCCCGCCGCGCAGAAAATTAGCCACCATCTGGGCAGTAATTGTCTGGGGCCAGTTGCCAATCTTCTCGGCGACCACTCCGTGGTCACCGGCCATGATGATGATGACTTTATCTTTGACCTGAGGCATGACTTTCCCTTGGATGCCAGCAAGCTGCACCGAAAGCTCTTCCAGCCGTCCCAGGCTGCCCGGCGGTTTGGTCAGTGTGTCCTGCCTTGATTGTGCCTGGCTCATCGCTTTCTCGTCTAGAGGCTTTATCATCTTAATAATATCGGCAAGTCTATTCATCGGGGCTCCCATTATATTATTTAATCTGACTTAAAACACGGACAATAGCGGTGATAAATTTCCGGCATTCGGGCATGGTGCGTGGGGCCAGGCGGATATACTCAGGCAGCCCGAAAGAAGCACAGTCCCGCACTAGGATACCGTGTTTGAGCAGGGCAGTGCGGAACTCACGGGCATTACCTACCCTGACTAGGAAGAAGTGGGCTTCCGAAGGTAGTATCTGGTAACCGAGTTGGGAAAGCTCGCCAACGAGGAACTCCTTGGCCCGGCTTATTTTCTGTTGACTCTGCTCGAGGTAGTCCGCTTCGCTGAGGACGGCGGCACCCATTTTCTGGGCCATGACATTGACGTTCCACGGCGGGCAGACCTGGCGCAGGCTGTGGATAATCTCCCGGCGGGTAATGGCGTAGCCGAGGCGCAGCCCGGCCAACGCGTAGTCTTTGGTCATGGATCGCAAAATAACCACATTGCTTGTTGAAATCAGGTCGATGGAAGACCAGCTTCCCAGGGTGAAATTAACATAAGCCTCATCAATTATGAGTAGGTCGTCTCCGAGGGCGTCCCGCACCGTTTCCACCTCCTGGCGGGAGAGGTATCTACCGGTGGGGTTATTGGGGTTACAGATAAAAGCTGCCCGGGGGTGGTGTCGCCTAATAAGCTCAATGGTCTCGGCCAGCCTGGGGGTAAAATTGTCTTCCGCCTTCAGCTTCTGCTTGACCGGTTCCGCGCTGGTAATCAGGGAGGCCATTTCATACTCGCCGTAGGTCGGTTGAAATAACAGGATGCGGTCTCCCGGCTGGAAGTAGGCCAAGGCAATGAGGCGGATGAGCTCCGTGGTGCCGCTCCCGACGATGATGTTATCCCGCGGCACGGCTAGGCGCTCCGAGAGGCGTCCTCTGATCTCGGTCGTCTCGGAATCAGGGTACTGTCCGATGGCCGCAGTGTGGAGCATTTTCCTTACCTGGGGTGGAGGTGGGAACGGATTGGTGCAGACGCTGAAATCAAGGACAGCCTCCGAGGTAAGCCCCGACGCTTCCAGCTCGGCGTAGTTTAAGCCGCCGTGGGGACAGGCTTTGAGGTTTTCTATCTCCGGTCTAGGCCGTAGCGACATGGTAAATCACTCCCGCTATTAAGCATATCAATACCCAAGCCGAGGCCGTAATTTGCATCAGCTGCAAAGAAGCACTGATGGTCTCCGGTACCAGCGGTACCGCTGGTTTTCCCAGTCGGTAATGTCCCGCTTTATCCAGCTGTACGTTTAGGGCGCCGGCCACCGCCGCTATTGGCCAGCCGGCGTTAAGGCTCTCCGTTTTGGTATGCTCGCTGAGGGCCACCCGCCAAGCTGCCCGCCGGTCTCTTCGGGACAGGAAGGCGGCTAGGACCAGCAGCCCCGCCGTTAGCCGGGCCGGTATGAAGTTAAGAATATCATCTAGCCGGCTGGCGAACTTACCCAAGTATTCGTATTTCCCGTGATAGCCCACCATAGCGTCTAGGGTGTTGACCACTCGATAGGCCATCGCCCCCGGGATGCCGAAAAGTAGACAATAGAACAGCGGGGCCACAAAACTATCAACGGTACCTTCGGCCACTGATTCCACGGCGGCGGAGACCAGCAGTGGCTTGGGTAAATCCTTGGTATCGCGGCTGACCAGCGCCCGCAGTTCAAAGCGTGCTTTTGCGAGTTTATCCTCAATTAAAAATCTCTTGACCCTGAGCGCTGCCCTCCGCAGCTCTTTCAGGGAAAAGGTGGTCTTGAGTAGTAACGCCCCGATAGCCACATAGACAGGGAAGCTGATGTCCTTCAGGTAAAACAGCAGGAAGTAGACCGGTGCGGTAAAGAGTGCCACAGTGATTAGGACCATGCCTGTCCCGTAGAGAAATTGAAACATGTGGGCCTTGTCATGTCTGCCCTTTTCTAGAAACGAGGTAACCTTGCCCAGCCACACCACCGGGTGGATGAAGTGGGGTGGCTCGCCCAAGGTTAAATCAATGGCTATGGCCAGGAGTAACATCAGCAGAATGTCCACCATCGTCAAGTCGTACCTCCTCTGGTATTGGCCGACCGGTTATTACTAGTATCAGGCAGAACAACGGGGAGGGCCATTGACTAGGTGGGTATAAACGCAGTCTTTCATCCTGTAGACCTCCCCGATATTTTCCACGGTAATGACTTCCGTGTTCGGGGTACTGTAGCCGTCGATGTCGGGTTTCATCTCCGCTTCTGGTGGGTAGTTACAGTAATCAGTTACCGCGACTAACCGGGTCGTCTAGGCCCAAGGCGAACAGAACCTTGGTATTACCAGGGGAGAGAGAAATAATCCTCTCCGGGAGTGTTTCCGGCTGGACCATTTGGTCCAGCCGATCGGTGATTTCCACCGGAGATGAGGTCGTCTCCTCGGCGGATGGCGCGCAGGCGATTCCGGGAAATAGCAATATGACGGAAACTAAGCAGATGGCCGCCAGTCAGCGCAGTTATTTTCATCAGTACCTCCGTGAGTAGTATTTCTTGAATACAAAAACTCCCCTCGCCGGGAGGGGGAAGCGAAAATTCTCAACAAAAACTCCTACCCCTCCCCGCGGAGCATGTAGGACTCGGAGGCTGGCGTTCTGACTTATGGTGGTTGGGCCATCAATCACAGTGGCGCGGCCGCGCCGGATTTTCACCGGTTTGCTTTCCAGTTGGACCCTCGCTTGCGCTTGGGCACCTCCGGTTACCTATTCTTTTCCCAGAGCGTATCACAATTCGGCTGAGAATGCAATTTTTTAGTATCAACGGTTCCAATAAGTCGTGGTTGATTAAGGGAGGTAAGTAAAATAGTAACCGGAGTAAAAAGTAAAGTAAAGGATAAAACAAAAATGTAACTGTCAACCACGACTTATTGGAACCCGTCATTTCCGCAATTGACAAATGAAATATGAGATATTGAGCCTTTCCCGAAATCAATATCCAGCGCATCGAGACGAGCAGGAATCTTTATTAGCGGTTAATTACTCTGGCTTCAGCCAGTTCGATAATCTCGGTGGCGGAGTATTTGAGAATATTTTTCAATATCTCTATCGAATGTTCCCCCATTAAAGGCGCCGGCGCATATACCTCTCCCGGCGTGGCCGACAGGTGCAGGGGCGAGCCGGCTATTTTTATCCGGCCCATCTGCGGCTGGTCTATTTCCACCAACATCTTCCGGTGCCTGATGCAGGGGTCTTCACAGATTTGCCGGATGTTGTTTATCGGGGAGTAGGCGGTGGCTTCCCGGTCAAAAATTTGACTCCAGTCTCTGGTGGTCCTTTTCGCGGTCTCGTTTTCCAATATCTCCAGCAGGTCTTTTCGGTTCCTGGCTCTGAGCTGATTGGTCTTAAACTTGAGGTTCTGACTTAAGTCTTCTCTGCCAATCACCGTACAGAATGCAGTCCATAATTTATCGTTGCCAATGGCGATTGCTATCCAGCTATCCTTGGTCCTGAGCGATTGGAACGGGGCAATGCTGGGGTGGGCCGAGCCGAGGGACCTTGGTATTTTACGGCCCACGGTGTACTGGACGACCGCATTTTCCAGTAAAGAAAACAGTCCATCTACCATTGAACCATCGTAAAACTGGCCACGGCCGGTCTTGGCCCGGTAGATTAAAGCAGCTAGGATGCCGATGGCGGCCTGGTGACCGGCAAAAATATCCCCCACGGAAGCGCCGACCCGGCACGGCGGCACCATCTTCCGGCCCGGTGATGCTCATTAGCCCGCTGTAGGCTTGGGCGACTATATCGTAAGCCGGGCGGGAAGCGTATTCCGGCGGCGTGTCACGGCCAAATCCGGATATCTAGGCATAGATTACGGCCGGATTTATGGCTTGGACCTTGTCCCAGCCGAAACCCAGCTTTTGCATCGTGTCCGGCCGGAGGTTATCCACGATAACATCGGAAACCCTGATGAGTTGGCGCAGTATTTCCTTTCCCTTTTCCTGTTTCAGGTCTAAGACCAGACTTTTCTTGTTCCGGTTGAGGCTGGCGAAGTAAGCGCTGTGGTTCTTGTCTACCTTACCGGCGTATGGGCCGAATTCTCTAGCGTCATCTCCCGGCGGCGGTTCAATATGGATAACCTCCGCGCTAAGGTCAGCTAAGAGCATCGTCGTTGTGGAGCCAGCTAGGACATGAGTTAAGCCGATGATGCGTATTCCCCGTAAAGCTCTATCCATTCTTTATCTTTTACTCCCTTGATAAGTATTTCATTGGTTCGTATCGTCAGTCGAACTGCTGGAAGAACACATTAGACAGAGGCGTGAGTTCTCTGAAAAATCGGCGGTGCCGGTGTGACGTACTCTATAGTTTACTACCTCGGTATCAGGTCTTCCTCTCACCCCTAATCTTCACCTTTAATCGCTACATGTTTTTAACCAAGGGTCACTATTTTATCAGAGGCAGTGATAAGCTCAATTAACTGGGACATCGTGGAAATGGGGCAAATACCGGCTTCCTGCTGCCTTACGTTAAGACAGGTTCCACAGGCGTATAAATTCCCGCCACTGTTTATAAAATTATTCAGGGCTTCGGGGACATCAAAGGTCTCGTTCTTAATCCTCTGAAGTTCTACCCCGGGGCCTAAGAGGAACAAATTGGTCTCGCACCCGCCAGCCATTGCTTCATTACCCAAGCGTAAAGCGTTCCAAGACGTTTCGACGTCATTGGTGTTTAAGATGATGCCAAGTTTCACTACTTAACCTCCTTTTGCTAGCTTACTCGTCCCTGTATAAGAGCCGCATCCTGCCGAATTTGCTCAAAGCGTATTTCCCTTAGTAAATCAAAGGCTTCAAGAAGACGAGGATTGGCTATCCGATAGTAGACAACATTCCTTTCCTTTTTCGTGGCTAGAATATGACGCTGCCTCATCATGGATAAGTGCTGTGATAAATTACCGATGGTTAATCCCAGTCTATCCGACAGATCACTGACACTTAGTTCTTCATCTCGAAGAATATTAATGAGTTCCAGTCTCTTAGGGTGGGAGAAAACCTTACACATTGCGGCGTGGTAAGAGTATATCCTATCTTCCATTACTACCTCCTGTAAAAAAAGAATAGTATTTTATAAATAACTTTAATACTATACCTTATTTTAAGTTGTCAATATGAGCTCGAGTTGACAATATCAATCCGATATCTTTATCTTGGATAGTTAGGGTTTATGATCAGTCTGTCTGCAGATAATTATGGATGACATTTTTTTTCTGAAGCTGGCCTTGAGTTTCATCGTCGGTGGCGCTTGGATTACATTGGCCACTGTCCTGGCGGAAAAGTTTGGCACAAAGTTAGGCGGTGTCATCGCCGGCTTGCCCTCAACGACCGCCATCGCGCTGTTTTTCATCGCTTGGTCGCAGACCCCGTTTTTTGCCTCTGAGGCCACCACTATAATGCCTGTTGTCATGGGCATTAACTCCCTGTTTGTCCTCGTTTACAGCCGGCTGACCAGATACAGTTTCTGGTTCTCTCTGATAACAGCCCTAGGGATCTGGTTCGCTTTATCCTTCGGCCTTGTGTTAATTGAATTCGATAACTTCATCCTTGCGTTGGTCATCTTCACGGTCGTACTTGCTTTCTCTTACTTTATCCTCGAGAAAAAATCCGGTATCACATCGGTAGGAAAGAAGGATATGACGTATACGGGCTGGCAATTAATGTCCCGCGGTATTTTCAGTGGCACCATGATTGCCCTTGCCGTACTAATGGGTAAAGTTAGCGGTCCGCTCTGGGGTGGAATTTTTTCCATTTTTCCTGCGGTATATGTCTCGATCATCTATATCACCCACCTTGCCCACGGAAAATCGTTCTCACTGGCCACCTTGAAAACCGCTATGATCAGTGGGCAAGTTGGTGTCTGTATTTACGTTGTTACGGCTAGGTATACTTATCTCTACTTGGATTTGTTCTGGGGAACATTTTCCCCGTATCTGGCTACCCTGACCTGTACTCTTGTTTTATATTACTATATAAACAAAAAGGTTTCCTGATACGGAATACCCGGCCGGGCGGGTGGATTATAATTTAATCGAAAGCAGTTTCGTACGCACCATTCGTTAATACTATACAGTTGATACTAGGAGCTATTCCTCAGGTATTATATCTGTCCTGTTCCTCGAAAATGAATCCAAGTATAATGTTCCTTGTAAATCTGAGTTAATCTCGCGCTGGTTTGCCAAAAGCCGTAATGCCGCCCTTCCAAAAGACACCTAGCTCAAGTCCTGGCCTGTATTCGAAAGCCTTCTTGGTGAGCGCTTTCTCGTTTATTTCTATCTCTAGGCTTGGTCTGGTTGGCAATTCGATGAATCCGTCTTTTGGAATCGGAAAAGGTTCTGTGAGGATTTCCTCATAAGTAGACAAGTCGGGATAGAAAAATTCCTGAATCAAAAAGTTCGGCGTTATGGCGTCTATATGGACTAAAGCGGCCACGTCAACAGGCCCTTCGGAGATATGTGGTGCCACGCCCACATAGAATACCTGAGCCATGGCCGCTATCTTCTTTGTCTCTAGGATACCGCCGCAATAAATCAGGTCAGGCTGGATGATAGACACGGCCTGTTTTTCTAGGACTTCCCAAAATCCCCATCGGGTGTGGAATCTTTCTCCAGCGGCCACCGGGATTCGCGTGCCGGCTTTTACCCTGACCAGGGCATCTATACTACAGTGCGGAGGAATGGGTTCTTCAATGAAATATGGTCCATACTCTTCCAAGTCACATGCAGTACGAATAGTATCATCCAGATTATTGACATCCATTAAATAGGGATATAATATAAGTGCAATAGTTGGATAGAGGAGAATTAGTAGTGAAACAAGAAGCTGAAGGTTATAGCGGTAAACTTTTAAGAGTAAACTTAACAGATAACAGCCTCCGTACGGAGAGAATAGGTGAGGAGTTATACCGGAAATACCTAGGTGGAGCTGGTTTTGTGGCGCACTTTCTGTGGAAAGAGTTGCCAACGAAAGCGGACCCTCTGGGCCCAGAAAATAAATTAATCTTTGCGGTCGGACCGCTAACCGGGATTCCATTGTCAGGAAGTGGTCGGAATTGCATCGGTGCCAAATCCCCACTGACCGGAGGCGTTGCTAAGTCCGAAGTCGGTGAATTCTGGGGGTACGAACTCAAGCGGGCCGGTTACGATGTCATCGTTGTGGAGGGTAAAGCAGAAAAACCAGTCTATCTCTGGATACATGATGGTGAAGTGAGCTTGGAAGATGCCAGACAGCTTTGGGGACAGGATACTAAGGAGACACAACAGGGAATCAGGGACAAACTAAGGGACAAACTGATACGAGTTGCCAGTATTGGTCCGGCGGGCGAAAACCTGGTTCGCTATGCATGTATCATGAACGGGCTCTACGATGCGGCCGGCCGGGGTGGTGTTGGTGCGGTGATGGGCTCAAAGAATCTGAAAGCAATCGCTGTCAGAGGTAAACAACCACCTAAAAAACTGGACGCAGAAGTGATAAAGAGCCTGAAGAAATGGTTGGCTAGTAATAGAGAATTGACAAGAGGGTTCTGGGAAGTTGGGACCGGTATCGGTATGGACGGATTTGAGGCTATCGGGAATCTACCAGTCCGTAACTTCCGTGGCGGGGTCTTTCCAGCGGTAAAGGATATAAGCGCCCGCGCGGTGATGGATAATATAGGGGTCGGGATGGATGCCTGCTATGCCTGTACCATCCGCTGTAAAAAAATAGTCAAAGTGGAATCGCCTTATAATGTTGACCCAGCTTACGGGGGGCCGGAATACGAAACGCTTGCTTCGCTAGGTTCTAACTGCGGTATTGATAACCTGGCCGCCATCGCCCGGGGTAGTCAGCTTTGCAACGCTTACTCCTTGGACACAATTTCTGTGGGAGAGGTGATTTCCTTTGCTATGGAATGCTTTGAGAATGGGTTGCTCAATATTAAGGATACCGGTGGTATAGACCTAAGGTTTGGCAGCGAGAAAGCGATGCTTCAGCTACTAGAGAGGATCGCGCGGCGTGAAGGAATTGGTAATGTACTAGCAGAAGGTGTATCGAGAGCAGCACAGGTAATAGGTAACGGAGCTGAGGAATACGCGATAGCGGTCAAGGGCCTTGAGGCTGGTATGCATGAGCCCAGGGCGAAACC
>Ga0187827_10004369_pt1 | contig 17436 bp, 16 predicted proteins | sample ETNtaG_39_FD_167969 | JGI IMG/M metagenome (GOLD analysis project Ga0187827, IMG submission 167969) | Marine microbial and viral communities from oxygen minimum zone, Eastern Pacific Ocean - ETNP2014_SV_150_PacBio MetaG (Illumina Assembly) | ecosystem: Environmental > Aquatic > Marine > Hypoxic... | reverse complement strand
CACTGCATTAATCGGCAAATCACATCTCTACCTTCACGGTGGTGTTCCGGCTTCCCACAGCAGAGATCGCACGCCACTGCTCAACGCCTGGGGTTTTGAAGATCCTCACGAACTTCACGGGCCACTTGCATCGGGCAAACACAGTTCTCCTTATACAGACTACCTCGATGGCAAAGGTCTGTTGGAAAAACATCGCTAGGTTATAAACGATTATCGCATTCCCTGGCGCGACGGCACACTCAAACCCTGGGAAGAACCACCCTGCCCCCTGCCGACAAAAGACCACCTGGACAGTTATACCGGTCGCACCGCCGCCAACTGGCTTCGCGATTATGACAAAGACAAACCCTTCTATCTTCAGGTTCTGTGCCCTGGCCCTCATGACCCCTTTGATTCGCCTCAAGAATATCGAGACATTTACAATCCCACTGACATGCCAGCAGGCATTATGGATCCACCGAAGGCCCCCATCGCTCCCAATGTTCAACGGATGCAAAAAAGTAAAGACATGACAGGTATGACCGTTGAACAAAAACAAATCATGACGGTTAACTATTTCGCAAAAATCACCCTCATCGACCACTACATTGGCCAAATGCTCGATGCGCTCGAAGAAACAGGTCTTGCCGACAACACCTGGGTCATTTACAACTCGGATCACGGCGAAATGTTAGGCGATCACATGATGTATAACAAAATCGTCTTCTACGATGCATCTGTCCGCGTTCCTCTCATCGTGCGCCCACCCGGAGGCACACAGGGATGGCAATCTGAAGCCCTCACCGATGTCATCGGCGTCACTGCCTCAATCATCGACATCGCCAATGCTGCTCCAGTACAAACAGATGGTCAATCTCTTGTTTCACAGATCCAGGCTGGTCCTGATGCAGAAGGTGCACAAAAAGGAAAAGACGCCGTCATAAGCGAAGTTATGGGTCAAACCATGATCTTTGACGGCCAGTACAAACTCGGTATAGAATCTGTTTCTGAAAAACCCGAAGAACTCTACGATGTCGAAACCGATCCCAATGAACTCAACAACCGGGTCGAAGATCCCGAACTCCAATCGGTGATACAAGACCTCATAGAAACGCACATTGGCCCGCTACGCGACCGCTTTGATCACGACTTATATGAACATTGGTTAAAAATGAGAGCGCAGAATCAAAAAGCCAGAAGAAAAGAATAATCTCTGCTGTATGCACCTCGCCCTCCCCAAAGGCAGTGCGACCGCTTCGTGCATTCGCGTTTTTTTAAGGAGACCCAATGGCTGAGCAACCCAACATCCTCTATATCTTTTCCGATCAGCATCGTGGCGATGCCATGGGCTGTGTGGGACATCCGGCAATCAAAACGCCCAGCTTAGACCGTCTGGCATCTGAAAGCGTCACCTACACCCAATGCCATACCAATTGCCCGTTGTGCATGCCTTCTCGTGCATCGATGATGACCGGGCAATATGTACGTGAACACGGCATCTGGTCTAACGATCTTCACGCTAATCCAGAGGAAGTGCCCAGCCATGCGCGCAACATTCGTGATGCGGGTTATCACACCGCGCAAATTGGCAAAACGCATCTCTACGTTCACGGTGCAGCAGGTCCAGCGCACAGTCGAGATCGCATTCCGGTACTCAACGCCTGGGGTTTTGACGACACGCACGAACTTCACGGCCCCCTCGCTTCAATCAGAAACAGCTCGCCCTATACCGACTACCTCGAAGAAAAAGGCCTCTTAACACTTCATCGAGAAAAAACCGAAGAATACCGCGAACTCTGGAGCGCAGGCAAAGCCAAACCCTGGGAAGAACCCGCCTGTCCACTGCCCACCGAAGATCACTTAGACAGCTACACGGGTCGCACCACCGCCGAGTGGATTCGCAATTACAAAGGCGACAAACCCTTCTACATGCAAGTCCTCTTCCCCGGCCCGCACGACCCCTTTGATTCGCCACAAGAATACCGCGACATGTATGACCCCAAAGATATGCCCATTGGCATTCTGGATTGGCCACAAGAACCCCGCCCACCCTACGTCGACTTTGTTATCAAGTGGAGCGGACTCTACGACATGACACCTGAGCAACAACAAATCCTCTTAACCTACTACTACTCCAAAATGACCCTCGTCGACCACTACATCGGCGAAATCCTCAACGCGCTCGAAGAATCCGGACAAGCAGACAACACCTGGGTCATCTACAATTCAGATCACGGCGAAATGGCTGGTGATCACATGATGAGTCACAAAATCGTCTTCTACGACGCGGCCGTTCGCGTTCCTCTTATTGTGCGCCCACCCGGTGGTACAACAGCCTGGCAATCTGAAGCATTAACCGACATCTTAGACGTCACAGCCTCAATGGTTGACCTGGCAGGTGCAACCCCATTGGAAAACAGTGAAGGACAATCCCTTATTTCTCAAGTTCAAGCAGGCTCAGAAGCAGAAGGCGCACAACAAGGAAAAGATGCTGTCATCAGCGAAGTTTTAGGCCACACCATGGTTTTTGACGGCAAGCATAAACTCGCAGTTGAAACCGAATCTGAAACCCCCGTTGAACTCTACGATGTCGAAACCGACCCCAATGAAATAAACAATCGATTCCAGGATCCTGAACTCGCAGACATCACACAGGGCCTCATCGACACCCACCTCAAACCCATCCGCAATCGCCTGGACGAAGACAGATACAACCATTGGCAGGAAATCAGAGCCAACAAACGAAGAAATGTTCAAGTTCTGACCCCTGATCCCTGACCCCTGCTTTAAAAGGAATTCCTATGGATCGATTAAAAGACAAAGTCGCCATCGTCACAGGCGCGGGCAGACGCGAAGTAGAAAACCCTGAATTGAGGGGCACAGGCAATGCAACAGCAATGCTCTTTGCCCGAGAAGGTGCAAAAGTAATTTTGGCGGATCTCGACGAGGAAAATGCAAAAAGGGCTCAGGCAGAGATACAGGCGGAAGGTGGAGAAGCAGAAATTGTTGTGGCCGATGTCTCCAAAACCGATCAGTGCCAGACCATTGTAGATGCAGCAATTGAACACTACGGCAAATTGGACATCCTGTTTAACAATGTGGGTGCTTACGGCCCTGGCATGATCACTGAGATTGAGGAAGAAAGCTGGGATCGTGTGATGAACATAGGGCTCAAAAGTATGGCATTTTTGTGCAAGTACGCCATCCCCAAAATGGCAGAATCCGGTGGTGGTTCCGTCATCAACGTCTCGTCTATTGACGGCCAGCGCGCTGGCGGTTCTCGCAACGTTCCCTACGGTGTTGCAAAAGGCGGCATTATCACCCTGACACGACACGCCGCAGTACACCACGGTCGTGAAAACGTCCGCGTCAATTGCATCGCTCCAGGTCACATCCACACGACCTTTGTCAGCAAAATCCCAGAAGAAAGTCGAGAACGCCGCCGCAAAATTGCTCCCCTCGGCACCGAAGGAAATGCCTGGGACATTGCCTGGGCCGCTGTCTTTTTTGCCAGCGACGAATCCCGCTGGATATCCGGCGTGGTGCTCAACGTTGACGCTGGTCTGTTCGCAGCGACACCCTTGTCCGTTATTGATAACTTAAATGAAGAATAGGAGAGTTCTATGGCTTATACATTCCAACCTGGCAAAATGTATCGCATGCCCACACACTTTGGCCCGCTTATGGGGCCACGTCAAGGTCCAGACGGTCGCAAATTTGAATGCAAAGACAATCCCAAAAGTACTTCGGTCTCCGTATCTTTCCGCTCAAACCCCGAGCAACTCGAAGCCTTATTGCCCGAGTGCTTTGAACTCGGCGATGATCCCATAGTCTCCGTTTACGCAAATCACATGAAAGAAATTGAATGGTTGGCCGGACGCGGTTACGCAGTTCTCGGAGCCTCCTTTCCCGCCAAATTCAACGGCAAAGAAGACCAGGTTGTTGGCTCTTTCTTAACCGTGCTCTGGGAAAACTTATGCGATCCCATCATCACGGGTCGTGAAGAACTCGGCTTTGCCAAAATCTATTGCGAAATTTCTGAGCCTCGCATCACAAGTACCGAAGCACAAGTTTCTGCAGGATGGTTGGGCTTTAACTTCCTCGACATCTCTGTTACCAACCTCAGCGAACCATCCGGTGGAGGTGGCGGAGGAGGCAAAAAAAGCGATGGCACGCTTCACTACAAATACATGCCCAAAACCGGTGAATGGGGCACAGAAGACATCGCCTATCCAGTTCTCACCCCGTCAACAGGTGGTAACGGACGCCTTGTAGAACGTCTAACAGGTGACGGCAAGCTCACATGGAACAAGGCCCGCTGGGAAGACCTGCCCACCTTCTATAACGTCGTCAACGCACTTGCCGACCTCGAGGTTGTCGAATATCTGGGTGGAACCTTCTCACGCTCTATTGGTGGCAAAGACTTAAGCGACCAGCGCATTTTGCGTTAACGCAGCATCACAGCACCGCCCGATACACTAATCGCCTGGCCAGTCATCCAATCGCCATCGGAAGAGGCCAAAAACGCAGCCACATTTGCCACATCTTCTGGCTGGCCCATTCGACCGAGGGGGTTTCCTTGAGCGGATCTTTCAACCATCCGATCTCTGAATTCCTCGGTCGATGTTCCTTTGGGCTTCAATCCATCGGCAATGCCATACAGGCGTTCCGTTTCAATCAAACCCGGGCAAATCGCATTGACATGAACACCGTGTGGACCCAATTCATTGGCAAGACATTGTGTGAAACCAACAACCGCAAATTTTGAGGAGCAGTATGCAGCGAATCTGGCCACACCGCGTAAACCTGCAGTCGACGCAATATTCATGATCTTGCCGCCTTCGCCCCGCTCAATGAGGTGTCGAGAAACAGCTCGAGAACATAAAAAAGTTCCCTTTACATTCACCCGATGAACCAGATCAAAAACATCCTCTTCAAGCTCAACAACCGGCACGCGATCTGATCCTGCCGGCGCACCTGCATTGTTTACCAGAATATCGATTTTTCCGAAACGATCAAGCGCAGCCTGTACCATCTGCTCCACCTGTTCTGCGCTGGTCACATCGACTTCCATTGTCAGAACCTGCCTGCCCATCGCTTCAATCTCGTCAGCAACAGCAGGCAAACCGCGCCAATCTCCCCTGGCATTGGAGGTTAAATCACTGGCAACGATGTTTGCGCCCTCCTGAGCAAAACGTCGAACGATGGCACGTCCTATGCCGTGCTCACCACCAGCACCTGTTACTAAAGCAACACTATCTTTGAGGCCACTCATAATCCTCCCTTTCAAATGAGGTTAACCGATGTCAACCAACTCCTATGGCAATTATCTGATGATGCCTATTATAGTAGGTCCAGAAAGAGATGGCAACTTTAGTAGTAGCGGGTCACCCTACCGCGAAGTGCAATCTGTTGCCCTCTCCTACGAAACCGATCCCGACGCCCTGCGTGCCCTGGTACCCAGTTGTTATGAAATACCAGAACCAGCGATCATCACCGTCTCCTTCATTCAAAACAACGGCGTTGACTTCATGGCTGGCGGAGGATATCGCATTGCCACCGTTCTGGCATCTGTCGAATTCAACGGAGAAAAGGATCACGAAAAAGGGAATTACGTACTCGTCATGTTTGAAGACGACACTTTACCGATTCTCTTAGGACGCGAACGTTTGGGAGTTGCAAAATTGTTTGCCGATATATCACCCATTCGCACCATGCCCAACGGTCACATACGCTGCGAAACCTCCCTGTGGGGTCACCCTCTCTTTGGCATTGATGTCGAGCCCCTTACCGAACAAAGTGATGAGGTCATTGCCAAAGCCAATGAAACACCGCGTCCCCCCATGCTCAGCTACAAATACATTCCCTCACTTGAAGGCCCACCCGATGCAGATTATCCCGTATGCACCAGAAGCGAAGTCACCACCAAAGAGCTCTCACTCGGGGATTCAGGTCGCTACTATTTTGGTGATCCCGGCACAGAAGACATCTCATTTATGAAAACCATCATCGACTCGCTCAAAACCCTGCCTGTTCGCAAAATTGTTCGCACATCTCGAGCAGCTACATCATCTGTTCTGCGATCGGATAAGGCGCGGCGATTGCGATAGCACCGGAGTAAATTTCAGCACTACCTGTAGATGGCGGTCTTATTGGTGGAAGAAAATGGTCTGACTCTCGGATTACCCGACAGGGCCTCACATCTGATAATGATGTTAAAGGCTGAGGCAAGGCGAGGGAACCTCGCCCCTACGATAATTGACCTCATTTACTGATTTCGTTTTTCCACACCTGTTATCATAGAGGCAACAGGCGCGTCGGTTCTGCATTGATTGTACCCGGGGCAAAATGTCAGGGTTTTCCCGTAAACCAAATTTCAAAATTTTCTGAGGTACCCCATGCCTGAACTCAAAGCAATCCAACTTCTGGGCAACCAACCACCACCCGAATTTCTCAACCCCGTACCCGATATCTATACTGCTAAAATGAAAATATCGGGCTGCGGTTGGGTCAAAACAGACGACGGAGTTGTGCTTATTGACACACTCGTAAGTGAAGCTGCCGCTCGCATCACCTATAAAAGAATTCACGAAACCGCAGGCAAAATCAAATACATCATCTACACCCACGGACATCGCGATCACGTAAACGGTGCGCCCGTCTTTATGGCCGACGAACCTGAAGAAATCATTGCCAACCACTACTTGCCAGCACGCCTTGACAAATATAAAATGCTCGCGCAACACCGCAATCGCGTCAGTGGCCAGCAATTCAACCTGCCCGAACGAACAATTACGCCTGAAGAAGCAGAAAAAACACCTTTTGTCTACCCCACCAAAACATTTCAGGGCGAATACACATTTACCCTCGGCGAAAAAACATTTGAATGCCATACCGCCCGAGGTGAAACCGACGATCTGTGTTGGGTCTGGATACCCGAACTGAAAGCTGCCTTTATTGGCGATCTCATCATCAGAAGCTTTCCCAACATCGGCAACCCCTGGAAACCAACGCGTTTTACCCTTGACTGGGCAAAAGCACTCGAAGAAGTTCGTGCAAAAGAACCAGAACACATTTTCTTTAGCGGTGCAGGTTTCCATATGCAAGGCAGTGAAGCCATTGAAACATTAGAGGTCAACATCGAAGCCATTCGCAACCTGCACGATCAGGTCATAGACTGCATCAACCGCAATGTACACATCACCGAAATGATTCACGAAATCAAACTGCCCGACCACCTGGCCAATCACCCACAGCTTAGATTTGGCTATTCGCGCCCCGAATTCTTCGTATATAATACCTACCGCTGGTATCACGGCTATTTTGACGGCAACCCCGCCAACCTGATCCCTCGTCCAGTAAGCGAAGTCAACACCGCCCTCCTCGACCTCATTGGCGACGCTGGGCGCATTGTAAACAAAGCCCGTGAATACATGCAAAACGACCAGGCACAACTTGGCCTTCAAGTACTCGACGTATTGATTCAGGGCGATCCTGAACACATTGAAGCAAGAAAACTCCGCATAGAAATGCTTGAAAAAATCGGCGCAGAAGATTATTGTGTCATGTCGAGAAATGCGTGGGTTTATTTTATTGAAAAGGACCGGGAGTTTTTGAAAAGCAAGGACGTTTGATTTCTCTAACAAACACAATTTCCCAGAACACCCATTTGAAGGAGTTCCAATGAACCGCATCATTGTTTTCTTTTGTATCCTTCTCTTCATCTCTTGCAGTGACAAGCAATCCGCTCCATCTAAAACAACCATTGCCGTCATTCCAAAAGGCACAACGCACGAATTCTGGAAATCAATCCACGCAGGTGCAGTAAAAGCCCAACGCGAACTCGATGTCGAAATCATCTGGAAAGGGCCACTCAAAGAAGACAACCGCGAAGACCAGATCGCTCTGGTCGAAAACTTCATCGCGCGCGGTGTTACCGGCATCGTCCTTGCCCCACTCGACGATACCGCCCTGCGCGTTCCCGTTAAGAACGCCGTTCGAAGCGGCATTCCCGTCGTCATCATAGACTCTGGACTCCAAAGCGATGACTTTGCATCCTTTGTCGCTACCGACAATTACCAGGGTGGTCGAATGGCAGGTGCAGACATGGCCCGGCGATTAAAAAGCACAGGCAAAGTCATCATGCTGCGTTATCAAGAAGGCTCGGCCAGCACCATGAAACGCGAACAAGGATTCCTCGACGCTATTGGCGAACACAAAAGCATCGAAATCGTCTCCTCAAATCAGCACGGAGGCGCCACCACAGAAAGCGCATATCAGGCCAGTGAAAATCTTCTCGCTCCCTTAAAAGATGCCAATGGCAAACTCAATATCCAGGGCATCTTTTGCCCCAACGAATCCACCACCTTTGGCATGTTGCGTGCCCTTCAAGATGCTGGAATCGCTGGCAGCGTCATCTTCATCGGCTTCGACAGCTCAGAAAAACTCGTCGAAGCGCTCAAAAACGACCAGATCCACGGTCTCATCCTCCAAAACCCCTTCAAAATGGGCTACCTCGGCGTCAAAATAATGGTCGCACACCTTGAGGGTCAAACCGTTGAAAAACGCATTGATACGGGCGTTGCACTCGTAACCAAAGACAACATGAAAAATCCAGACATCAAAGACGTGCTCACCCCTGATTTAGATAAATGGCTGAAATAACCCCTCCCAACCCACGCTTCCAAATGCGCAACATCAACAAGTGCTTTGGAGCCACTGTTGCACTGGCGGATGTAGACTTTGCCGTGCCCGCAGGAGAAATCCACGCCCTCATTGGCGAAAATGGAGCAGGCAAAAGCACGCTCATGAAAATACTCTCGGGTGCTCTAAAACCCGACGCGGGCACAATGGCTATTGATGGTTCAGACTATGAACCCACCGATCCACTACACGCGCGCAAACAGGGCGTGGCAATGATCTACCAGGAACTCTCTTTGGCTCCCCATCTGACCGTAGCCGAAAACATCCTCCTGGGCATGGAAAAAACACGTTATGGTTTGCTTCAAAAATCGGAGATGCTCAGTCGAGCTCATGATGCGCTTGCCGAACTCGAACATTCTGAAATCGACCCAAACGCGCGTGTTGACACTCTCACCATTGCAACGCGCCAAATTGTCGAAATTGCTCGAGCACTCGCAGTACAATGCCGCGTGCTCGTCCTCGACGAACCCACCAGCAGCCTCACTCGCGCCGACGCCGAACGGCTTTTCCGTGTCATGCGGCGTTTAAAAGATCGCAACTTAGCCATTGTATACATCTCACACTTTATTGAAGAAATCAAACAAATCGCCGACCGCTTCACCGTCCTTCGCGACGGCCAAACCGTTGGCAGCAGCTCCGTCTCCAGCGCGTCAATTACCGACATTGTTCACCTCATGGTCGGCCGACAAATAGACAACTTCTTCCCCCGCTCAGACCGCGCACAAGGGGAACCACTCCTTGACCTTGCAGAACTTTCAGGCGAACATCTTCCCCTACGTGCATCGCTCACCCTGCATCGCGGTGAAGTCTTCGGAATTGCTGGCCTTGTTGGCGCTGGTCGCACAGAACTCCTGCGCAGCATTTACGGTCTCGACACAATTCGCAACGGGCACATCACCTTTGCCGTTCACAAAGGCCCTGCCAAACCCGCACAGCGCCTCACACAGGGAATGGGCCTGCTCAGCGAAGACCGCAAAGAAGAGGGCCTTGCACTCTCAATGACCCTTGCCGACAACCTCGCCCTTTCTCGTTTGCCCAACGGACTGCTCTTTCCAAACAAATTGCGCACCCTTGCGATGCGCTGGATCAAACATCTGAACATTCGCGCTTCAGGCCCCGACCAGCCCATGGGTGACCTTTCGGGCGGCAACCAGCAAAAAGTGGCCCTTGCCCGATTGCTTCACCACGATGTCGATTGCCTTCTCCTTGACGAACCCACACGCGGCATCGACATTGCCAGCAAAGCCGACATCTATCGCCTTATTGACCAACTCGCCACACAGGGCAAAGCCATCCTCCTCGTAAGCAGCTACCTGCCCGAACTCCTTGGCATTTGCGACCGCATCGCCGTCATGTGTCGCGGCCACCTCGGCCCAGCACATCCCGTTGATCAATGCACAGAACACAGCCTCATGCTCGAAGCCACCGGCCAGGAGACAGTATCGTGAATCTCCTATCTCGATTCGGCCCTCTCATTGGCCTCCTTGCCGTCTACAGCATCTTCGTAATTCTCGGCCCCGACAGCTTCACCAGCGGTCGCAACCTCGAAACCATTGCGCGCCAAACCGCAATCGTAGGCACAGCAGCCCTCGGCATGACCCTCGTCATCATCGCTGGCGGCATCGACCTCTCAGTCGGCTCCATCATCGCCCTCACCACCGTCACCATCGCCGCATCACTCCAATCGGGCTTATCGCCCGTCCTTTCTGCATTCGTCGGAGTTTTATCCGGTGCACTCTGTGGTCTCGTCAACGGCCTCATCATCACCCGGTTTCGCGTCGTTCCCTTCATCGTCACCCTCGGCACCCTCCTCGTTGTTCGCGGTGTAGCCAAAGGCCTGGCGGATGAACAAAAAATAGACGCACCCCTTACCTATCTCATCGACTTACTCGCCGCCCTACCCCGTGGTTCGTGGTGGATTGTTCCACCCGGCGTCTGGCTCTTACTCATCCTTGCTTTCCTCACTGGCGGTTTCCTCGCCTACACGCGCCCAGGCAAACACATAGTTGCCATTGGCTCCAACGAAAACACAGCGCGCTTATGCGGCATACGCGTTGAACGCGTCAAAACAATGGTCTACATTCTCGCAGGCACATCTGCAGGCATTGCTGGCCTGCTCCAATTTTCGCGCCTCACCGTAGGTGATCCTACCGTTGCCGTTGGCCTCGAACTCGACGTCATTGCCGCTGTCGTCATCGGCGGAGGTAGCCTCGCTGGAGGCGAAGGCTCCATCCTTGGCAGCGTTGTCGGCGCACTCATTATGACCGTCATCCGCTCGGGTTGTTCACAAATGGGGTTGCCAAATTGGGTTCAGGAAATTGTTACTGGAATAATTATTGTCATTGCGGTGGCAATAGATAGGCTCAGACATAAACGTGAGTAGCACAGACAATCAAAAAACGCATCACTTCAGGAGTTAAGAAAATGAACTCAGAAAAAGATTACGCATTCCAAATGAGCGCCTCAAACCTGCGCTTTGGCTCGGGAACAACGCGGGAAATCGGAATGGACTTAGCCGACATGGGCATCAAGCGCGTACTTGTCGTCACCGATCCCAACCTCGTCAACCTGCCACCCGTGCAAACAGCGCGAGAAGCTCTTGAATCTGAAGGCATCGAATACGACCTCTTTGACCGTGCCCGTGTGGAACCCACAGACGTTTCCTTCAAAGACGCCATTCAAGTCGCCGTTGAAGGCAACTACGAAGCCTACGTCGCCATTGGCGGAGGATCATCTATTGACACAGCCAAAGCCGCCAATCTTTTCGCCACCTATCCCGACGACTTCTTCGCTTACATCAACGCACCCATCGGACAAGGCAAACCCGTACCCGGCCCCGTCAAACCCCTCTTCGCCATTCCCACCACAGCCGGAACCGGAAGTGAAACCACTGGCGTCGCTATAATGGACCTCTCCGACCGCCACGTTAAAACCGGCATTGCCCACCGCTATCTCAAACCCGATCTCGCAATTGTTGATCCCGAAAACACGCGCACAATGCCTGCCTCAATCGCTGCGGCTACTGGCTTAGACGTCCTTTGCCACGCCCTCGAATCCTTCACAACCCTTCCCTTCACAGATCGCCCCAAACCCAACCGCCCCATCGAACGCCCTGCGTATCAGGGCACCAATCCCATCTCTGACATCTGGGCACTCAAAGCCATTGAAATGACCACAGAATATTTACCCCGCGCCGTACGCAATCCCGACGACGATGAAGCCCGCGGGCAAATGATCCTCGCCGCCTCACTCGCTGGCATCGGCTTTGGCAATGCAGGCGTTCACCTTTGCCACGGCATGTCCTATCCCGTCTCTGGAATGGTTCGCGACTTCAAACCCGAAGGCATGATCACCGACCACGCAATCGTCCCCCACGGCATGTCCGTAGTCCTCAACGCCCCACCCGTCTTCCGATTCACCGGACCTGCCCGCCCAGACCGCCACCTCCAGGCTGCCCAGGTTATGGGTGCCGACATCTCCAACGCCTCACCAGACGAAGCTGGTCACATCTTAGCCGATCAAATTGTCTCCATGATGAAAATACTCGAAGTGCCTAACGGTCTCTCAGCCATCGGATTTACTGAAGACGACATCCCCACACTTGTCGAAGGCACGCTCCCACAACACCGCGTCACCAAACTCTCGCCACGCCCAGCCGAAGCTGAGGACTTAGAGGCGATGTTCAAGGACGCAATGGTTGCTTGGTAAATCGACATATTGACACATAGCCGACTTTGACGACGAACTGGAGGAAGTTACAGAACCAGTTTTTGATCAATCAGCAGAAACCACAGTAACGATTCGACTGCAATCTCAGGAAGCAGAAGCACTAAAAAAGATAGCGCACAACAAAGGATTGCCACAAACAACCCTTCTCCGAGAATGGGTCATTGAAAAGCTTCAAAATACTTGAACGCTATCACGTTAATTCACTATTTGTCAAAATATATTCTATGTCGGCTCTATTTATCACCCCAAAAAAATGGCCTGGCAGATTCTGCCAGGCCATTTTCATTTACCCAGATATTTTACGCAATCTCGTTACTAAGGAGATGATTCCCACCGATCAACCTGCACCTCACTTCCTCATTGCCATTTCCCACATAAGATATTATGATGTGTGCACCAAGTAACATTCATATTATAGCGATCACACAACGCCACAAACCATTCCATTCCAACAATCCCATCAATGCATATTGTATTCCCAATAGACGGGTATTGTGGATGGTATAAAGGGAGGGTAACTCGTGGAAGAAAAGTTAATATGGCTTTTTGCCTTTGTTGGCCTATACTGGATCTACTGTCTCTTTTGGGGCATCAGGGGTGCCCTAACGTCAAAAACTTCAGCAGACTACTTCGTGGCCGGACGCTCCATTGGCATTTGGGTCTTTGTACTCGCCGCCACAGCCACAAGCTTCTCCGGTTGGACATTCGTAGGTCATCCCGGCAAAATCCTCATCGACGGATTGCCCTACGCATTCGCCTCTTTTTACGCCCTCACCATCCCCTTCACAGGCGTGCTCTTTTTGCGCCGACAATGGGTGGTTGGCCGCGCGTTTGAACATATCACGCCCGGCGAAATGTACACCGAATACTACGGTGGCAGTGCCATGCGCTTGCTCACCGTGCTCGTCGCTTTCCTTTTTTCAGTTCCCTACCTCGGTGTACAACTCCGTGCCTCTGGCGATCTCTTCAACGTGCTCACCGACGGAATGATTGGCATTGAAGTCGGCATGTTTGCGCTCTCTGCAGTCGTTATGATCTACGTTGCCTCAGGCGGCCTGCGCTCTGTTGCCTACGTCGACTGTGTCCAATGCATCTTGCTCGCCCTCGGCATCGTCATTCTCGGGGGCATTGCGATCAGCTTTGCCGGTGGCTGGGGAGGCTTTACCGAAGGCCTTGCAACTTATGTTACCAAAGACCTTGCATCTGGCCAAAAACTTACGCCAGCAGGTCACTCCCATGTTGTGGCCATGCCGGGTGCCATTCAAGCCGTTTCCTCCGGTGCCAAAGCCCAGGGCGGTGTGTGGACCGGCATGATGTGTCTGACCTACATGTTTGCGCTCATGGGCATTCAATCGTCACCCGCATTTTCCATGTGGTGCTTCGCCAACAAAACCAGCGAACCCTTCCGCTGGCAACAAGTCGTAGCATCATCCATCGTCATTGGTATCATCCTCTTTACTTTCACCATATTCCAGGGTCTGGGTGGCAACATCCTTGTTGCAAACGGCGTGTTTGAATCAGCCAATGACAAAAACCTCGTGCCACAACTTATCAATTTGCTCTCAGAATCTACGCCCTGGCTGGTGGGTCTGCTCGCCGTCTGCGCACTCGCCGCAATGCAATCTACAGGTGCCGCATACATGTCCACCTTTTCGGGCATGGTCACTCGCGATCTCTACAAACACTATATCGCACCCGAAGCCACAGACCGAACGCAAAAACTCTGCGGACGCATCTTCGTCGTCGTCGTTACTGTCGCTGCCTTATTTGTCGCTGCCCAATTCACCGGTGCAATCGTCATGCTCGGAGGTCTTGCGGTTGCTTACGGCTTCCAAATGTATCCAGCCCTTATGGGCGTCTGTTATTTCCCCTGGCTCACGCGCAAAGGCGTGGTCTGGGGCCTGGCCGCAGGTTTAATTGCCGTCACCCTCACCGACCGCACTGTTGCGCTCCTACCCGTTATATTCGGTGCCTTCTTGCCCGAACACCTGCGCAACTTGGGCGAATGGTATTGGGGCGCATTCCCACTCACCATTCACAGTGCAGGTTGGGGCATATTTTTAAACCTGACTGTCGCAATTCTCGTCTCAAAATTTGGCTCGGCAGATTCAGATGAACAGGAAAACCGCAGCAAACATCACGCCTTTCTTCAGGCCGTCTCAGGTCTAACCGACGACCAAAAAAAATGGGTCACCCCCGCCTGGATACTCACCGTTATCTGGTTCCTCGTCGGTTTCGGCCCTTTTGCCACCATAGGCAATACCCTCTTCTCCGACCCCAACACACCAGCCACCTGGGCACCCTTCGGCTTGCCCTCACTCTGGGTCTGGCAACTCCTTATGCTCATATTTGGCATTTTTGTCATGTGGATGCTCGCCTTCAAAGTGGGCCTCTCCAAACCCATCCCAATCGAAAATGTCGAATCCCAACGCCAAACATTTTTTGCAAAACAAGAAGCAGCAACAACATAAAATGAAGCCCGGTGGATTTTCCCACCGGGCTGTTGCATAAGCCATCTTGAAGAAACAGAGAAATCAGAGTATATTTCGCCAAACGAAATTCAGGAGATCGAAAAATGGCGAATCGTTCAAAAAATCATATCTCTCTCAAACTCGACAAAACTGCGCTCTCGGTAGGTAAACTTTCCGACACATCGGAAGACAAAGCACATTGGCTTGCCCGGACACCTCAAGAGCGTTTGGAACAAATCGAAATTTTACGTCGGATCAATTATGGAAATCAAGCTGCCAGAAGACTTCAACGAGTTCTTGAGGTTGCTCAACGAACATGGCGTTGAATATCTCTTGATTGGCGGCTATGCCGTTGGTTATTACGGTTATCCACGCGCCACCGGTTATATTGCGTAATATCCTTTTTAATCACGGTTTACCTTTCCTCTCTTCCGTATAGGCAAGAAGCAGTTTCTGTTCCGCTTGCTCAAGCATTTCACTCACTTGCTCTGTGCTTGCTCCGTTCTGAACTTGCTCAATAATCTGTTTGTTGTATTTCTCCTCCAGTTCCTTAAATCTCTCCTGAGATTTTCCGCCTGTAAGCCCTTGCGCGTGGCTTTCCATCAAAGCAACCCTGTGTATTATTTGCCCGAGTTTATCAAAATCCCAACTGATGACCTCCAAATTGAGAAATTCAGCGATAGCCTCCGCCATTGGCAATCGGTCTACCCTTATCCATTGCTTGCTGTCAAATTCAATAACTGTGCCATCCTTCAATTCCAGTGAAACAAGATAAACGCGAAAGTTACCGGCACGGTCAGTAGCAGAATTCGGTCCCCGCCGAGTTTTGTAGGGTGCTCGGATTCTGGCAATATCGCCGAACGATAGGGTTTGTGTATGACCTCCTCGCTGCAAAGAGAAATGCTCAGTTTTCCGGTCAAATTCCATCGTCACAGTCTTTGACTTGATCGTGAGATATATCCCAATGAGGGCACCGATACCAGCTATCGCGTAGCTAAGCGGCTCACTCCCCGTGACAATCTCAAACAGCAGCTTTGAAAAGCTGGCCCCTACAACAACAGCTATCAACTCCTGAATCGGTTTGATCGTGATTTCAAGCCGATCTGAATGGGTGTCTTTGATATCAACGCCGTCATACATAATCGTCTCTCTTTTCTAGTTGACGAACACCATCAACAGATAGTGCCTCAACTGCTGTTACAAGCGACCTTACTTCCTCTTTTGTCTGCGCTTTTTTGGCCTCAGTGCTCTGTAGACACCAAAATAAAGACCTAAAAAAAGGAAAAACAGAAGGAGAACAGAAAAAGTATGCGCATCCCATCCTCTCAGGAAGCGCGGAACCGCAACAAGCAAGCCCAGAAAAATTATTGGGAAAAGTGCCAGAAGATTGAGAGGATGATGGTGTCCGTTCAGATATTAAACGCCCAGCAGAACGTTTCGTTATGCCCAAAGGTCATCATCAAATGAAACACCAAAACCCGCCCCTTCTCCCGGGATAATTTTGCCATCTACCACGCCTGGATGATCCTGCACCCACGTCATCCACGGACGGCCACTTTCAGCCATCGGGTCGGGGTCGAGCGCCACAATAGCGTGCAGTGCCCACACTTCTCCGCCACGGTGCGGACACACTTCAACGTCATAACGATTCGCCAGTTCATAAATCTTCACCAACTCAGTCAGCCCACCGCACCAGCACACATCGGGTTGATAAATCGCATGCAATCCTCGCTTCATCAAGGTTTCAAATCCATGCGCAGTATACTCATGCTCACCACTTGCAATGGGAATAGGGCTTTCGCGCATCAGCCGTTCATAGCCTTCAAAATCCTCTGGCAACAACGGCTCTTCCAACCACGTCAGATCAAACTCAGCCAACCGCTCAGCAACACGCAATGTGCCTTCCACATCCCACTGCATAGACGCATCACACATCACCCGAACATCGGAACCAACAACCTCTCTCACATCGCGGAACAAATCGGCAATTGCATCCACTTCCTCATGCGGATTCATCGCGCCAATACCAAATTTCACAGCCTTATAACCCTGAGCCAATGCATCCTCTAACCCCTGACGTCCACCCGTGCGATATGAAGGCACTGCCATACGCGTTCCGCCCAGCACCTCAACAAGCGGTTTGTTCGCCCGTTTTCCTCGCAAATCCCACAATGCCAGATCCACGCCACTCATCGCCATCATCGCAATGCCCTTACGCCCAAATGCCGCCGTATGTCGATACATCGCATCCCACAAACCCTCCACATCCTCAGCATTGGCCCCCATCAAAACCTCTCGCAAAACCGTCTGCACCACATGAATACCCGCCGGTCCACCCCCACCGACACCGTATCCAGCCAAACCATCTTCCGTATCTATCCGAACAAGAATTTGTCCAATCGATCCCCGCCAACCACCAGGCGCTCGGTCAGCTTCGGGTTGTGTTGCACGTACATTTGTGATTTTCATAGCGATCTCCTCCACGAGGATAAATCCTCGTATTGTAAAAGCACAGACACAACGAACTTACGTCTCTGTATCCCAAAGTGAGTCA
>Ga0187827_10004365_pt1 | contig 17443 bp, 13 predicted proteins | sample ETNtaG_39_FD_167969 | JGI IMG/M metagenome (GOLD analysis project Ga0187827, IMG submission 167969) | Marine microbial and viral communities from oxygen minimum zone, Eastern Pacific Ocean - ETNP2014_SV_150_PacBio MetaG (Illumina Assembly) | ecosystem: Environmental > Aquatic > Marine > Hypoxic... | reverse complement strand
CCAGGAATATGTCCTTGGAGTCCACATGTATGCACATTACTTCTATTCTCCTATAACTAACAAACTAGAAATAATGGGATTTGACAAAAGATATGAGAGTAATGTTGATTCTTTAGGCCGAGTTTCAGCACGAGACCAAATGGCCCTACCTAAAGAACAAGTAGACCCATCATATCTTATTGTTGGAAACATCCCAGTTGTTGTACGAGAATCCTACTTACCAAGATTTCTGGAAATGGGAGAAGATGTAATTGAAATCTCAAAACGCATTGCTCCACCTGGACTTTTCGGACCATTCTGTTTAGAAACAATCCTAACACCAGAAGGCGAAATAATCACATTCGAAATCTCAGCAAGAATTGTAGCAGGAACTAATCCATACATAAACGGAAGCCCTTACACAGATATAACTTATGATGAGCCAATGTCAACAGGAAGACGGATTGCAAGAGAGATTAAGATAGCAATCGAAAAAGGCCAATTAAGCAAAATATTACATTAGGTGATTCTTATGCAAAAGAAAAAAAAGAGAATAGTCAAACAAATAAAATCTAACAAACCAAAAAAACGTGGCTTTCTAGTTAAATTTAATCACGTAAAATCAAAGAAAAAGACACACAAACCAAAGAAAAGCTTCCTTAAATCACATCTGCACATCACAAAAAATCTACACAAACAAATAAAAAACCAAAAAAGAAAGGCTTTCTACAGATTAAAACAATACACAAACCATCACTTCAAGAAGAAGCTAAACCTACAATAATACAAACTACTCCCCAACCAGAAAAACATTCAGATTTCGGAGGCTTTTTTGAAAAAAAGTTCGAAAACGTAGTCCACAAAATAGAAAATTTTATGGGAAAGAAAGTAACTCAGGAAAACATAAACAAAGTTCTAGCCTCATACAATAAAAGTGAGATAACAATTGGAGTCCTCGGAGGACATTCTGCATTAGATGTCTGCAGGGGAGCAAAACTACAAGGTTTTAGAACAGTGGCCGTCTGTCAAAAGGGCCGTGAAAAAACGTATGATAAATACTACAAAACAAGAGACAACAAAGGAATAGTAGATGAAGTTATAATAGTAAACAAATTCTCAGACATAACAAAAAAAGAAGTTCAGGAAAAACTTAGATCACTTAACACAATATTTATCCACAACAGATACTTTTGGGTTTACTGCGATTTCAAAGAAATAGAACAAAACTTCCTAGTTCCAATCTATGGTACAAGAACAATGCTAAAACTAGAAGAACGAGACGTTCCAAAAAACCAATATTATTTGATGCAAAAAGCAGGAATAAGAATACCGAAAATATTCTCAACTCCAAAGTCAATTGACCGGTTAGTAATAGTCAAAGTTGCAGAAGCAAAAAGAAGTTACGAGCGTGCTTTCTTCTTCTGTTCAAGCTACAAACAATATCAAGAAAAATCTCAAAGACTAATCAAAGAAAAATCAATTACGGAGGAAGCTCTAAAAATAGCAGTAATAGAAGAATACATTGTTGGAGCACAAGTAAACTTTAATTATTTTTACTCACCATTAACAGACGAACTAGAATTGATGGGGACAGACACAAGACGTCAAACAAACATTGACGGATTAATTAGAATTCCAGCAGACCAGCAATTAGAAGTTTTAAAACTAATAAAGCCAAAACTTGTCGAAACTGGCCACATTGCCTGCACAACAAAAGAATCAATAATAGAAAAGATATTTGAGCTAGGTGAAAAGTTCGTTGCAACATGTAAAAAAGAACACGCCCCAGGGATTATTGGCCCATTCGCATTGCAGGGAGCAATCTCAGCTGACTCAGGAAAAGAAGAACCAGTTATCTTTGACGTTTCAATGAGAATTCCAGGCTCGCCAGGAACAGCATTTACACCATACTCTGGCTACCTTTACCAAAACTCAATCTCTTATGGAGAAAGAATAGCAATGGAGATAAAAAAAGCAAAAGAAGAAGATAAACTAGACTTAATATGCACTTAAAATGATTTTAGTAATAAACTATGGAGGACAGTATTGTCATCTCATTGCAAGACGTGTTAGAGACCTCGGTGTTTATTCAGAAGTTGTACCTTACGACGTATCAATTGGAGAAATACAAAAACTAAATCCTAATGGGATCATATTCTCAGGCGGACCGTCTTCCGTTTACGAAAAAAACGCTCCAAAGTCAAACAAAGAAATACTAACTCTAAACATCCCAATCTTAGGAATCTGTTACGGCCAACAGTTAATCGCAAAACAATTAGGGGCAAAAGTAGAATCAAAAAAAATTAAGGAATACGGAAAAAAGATAGCAAAGATCCAAAGTAAAAAGTCATTGTTAAAAAAACTAAAAGGCAAAGAGCAAGTTTGGATGTCTCATGGGGACTCAGTATCAAAACTTCCAGAAAACTATAAAATCTTAGCCTCAACAGAAACTTGTAAGATCGCTTCTTTTGGTAACGACAAAAAGAAAATCTACGGAGTTCAGTTCCATCCAGAAGTTGTTCACACTCCAAAAGGAAATCAGATCCTAAAAAACTTTATCTTCAACATTTGTAAAGCAAAAAAAGACTACAACATAAAGGATTTGTCAAGAAGAACAATAAACGAGATAAAAGAAGAAGTCCAGGACGATTTAGTGATTATGGGTACATCAGGCGGAGTAGATTCAACAGTTGCAGCAGTATTAGCACATAAAGCAATTGGTGACCATCTACATTGCATATTCGTTGACCACGGCCTTATCAGAAAAAACGAAGCAAAAGAAGTAAAATCAATCTACAAAGACAATTTCAACTTCAAACATTTCTACATGGTAGATGCATCCAAACTTTTCCTAAAAAAACTAAGGGGAGTTACAGATCCAGAAAAGAAAAGAAAAATAATTGGTCATACTTTTATAGAAGTTTTTGAAAAAAAGGCAAAAGAAATCTCAAAGCGCCATAAAAATGTAAAATTCTTAGGTCAAGGCACCATTTATCCAGACAGGATAGAGTCTGCACAACCTACATCACAGGCATCAAAAATAAAATCACATCATAATCTAACTTTACCAGAGAAGATGGACCTAAAGATCATAGAACCATTAAAAGAACTCTACAAAGACGGTGTCAGAGCATTAGGATCGGAATTAAACATCCCAAGAAACCTGCTCTATCGTCACCCATTCCCAGGTCCAGGCTTAGCAATCAGAATATTAGGCGAAATCACAGATAAACGTATTGATATCTTAAGAGAGGCAGACCATATCTACATGCAGGAACTAAAAAGAACAGGCCAGTACCAAAAGATCTGGCAAGCCTTTGCAGCACTACTACCAGTTAAAACAGTTGGAGTCATGGGTGACGCAAGAACATACGAATATGTTATTTCGTTAAGAGCAGTAACCAGTAAAGACGCAATGACGGCAGACTGGGCAAAGATTCCTAATCATATTCTAGAAAAGATCTCAAACAGAATCATAAATGAGGTTAATGGTGTTAATAGGGTTGTTTATGATATAACGCAGAAACCCCCGGGAACTATTGAATACGAATAAATAGATAGTTACCGCGGGGTGCCAGAGACTCAAAGTCTCTCAGCACCACCAGGGACGATAGAATACGAATAGAAATGAGTCCCTGCGTGGTTCAAGAAATATCAAAGATTTCTAAGAACCCCCTGGCACAATCGAGTATGAATAAATAATAAACACAAATAGAATTTCTAAGCTCTTCTAAGAGTTGCCCCTCGAGGTGCTTTTCGCGGAGAATCTAACTCATCTCTTGCCTCATCTAATTTTTCAATTTTAGCTTTAATATCCTTTATTCGAGCATTAGCATCCGCTCTTGTCTGAGAATATCTACTTCCATCAACTAATTTCGTTCCTTTTCCTCTTTGACCAACAACTATCCCTTCTTGTTCGCTTAATTGAAGACGAAGAACTCCTAACTTCTTATCTATCGCCCGAACCTTATCTACTCTCTCAGCTTCTTTCTCTTCCGGTGTTTTTCTTTTCCATGGCCAGTTCATAATACTACCTCTCAACATACTCATATTTAAATCTTTTCCTATTAAGAAACAATCAACAATTCCTAGCAGTCATGCCCTCTTCCTGCTTCCCCTGCTTATAATTACTAAGTGAGTTTTTATACAACTTCTTACCGCAAGGAGTAGGATAATCAGAATTCAAACAAGCCATACATAAATCTCCCTTAGGTAACCCAATCGATCTAACCAATCCAGGAATTGTTTGGTAAATTACTGAATCTGCACCTAAATCTTTAGCAATCTTCTCACAAGTTTTGTCAGAAATTTTTTCAGGATCAAGTTCTTTTTCATATTGAGGGGCAAGCAATTCAGAAATAGTGGACATATCGATTCCATAGAAACAAGGAGCTTTAATTGGTGGACAACTAACTCTCAAATGAACTTCCTTAGCCCCACCTTCATTCTTCAAAAATCTTACAATTTTCTCACTAGTAGCCCCTCTTACTACACTATCATCAACCAAGATTACTTTTTTATCTCTGAGAATTTTTCGGAGTACTGTAAATTTGTTCTGTATCATATTATTTCTGCCAGAACCCTCTATAAAGGTTCTTCCAACATATCTGTTTCTAATCAAACCCTCCATTGAAGGAACTCCTAGCGCGTAAGCCATAGCATCTCCAGCAGCCTTACCAGAGTCAGGAACCGGAACCACAATGTGATCAGGAGTTATCTTCTCAGTTTCTAATTTAGCTAGTTCCTGGCCGAGTCTAGTTCTAGTTAAATAAACAGACCTTCCATCAATAACCGAACTTACATTTGCAAAATAAACATATTCAAACATACAATGAGCTTTCCTCTTGCTTTTTGCAAACCGTTTGACTTCAATAGAATCTCCCTCAACAGTTATTACCTTGCCTGGTTCTAATGAATGGAACTTTTTCATTCCAGAATTCTGCAATGCATTACTTTCAGAAGCAGCAAGCATCATCCCATCTTTAATCCCATAACTTAATGGCCTTATCCCTAATGGGTCTCTACAAACGGCCAAATCCCCATAACCATTAACAAAAGCAATATTATAAGCACCATCAAACCCCTTACTAAGGTTAGAGAACACATTTACCATATCAGGTTTATTTCTCCCCATCAACTCCCTTGCAATATAATGCATGACAATCTCAGTATCTGCTTCAAGAATAAAGTGATAATCTGTTTTCTTCATAAGCTCAGCTTTTAATTCTTTATAGTTTGCAATCGTACCATTAAAACCAAAAGAAAACCACTTCCATTTCCTTCCGTGCTTTCTCTCAAACGGTTGAGCATAACTTCTTTCTTCTAATCCACATGTCGCATACCTTACATGTCCAATCCCTTTATTCCCTTCATACTTCCTAAACAACTCTGCACTCCTCTGCTGGCTCCTCGTCCTAAAAACCTCATTAACAGGACCAAGTTGTCTGTAAGTATTAATCAGTGCAGACCTATTCTTATTATAAGTTGTAAAACCAGTGCTTAACTGCCCTCTATTCTGCAGATTCAACAGCATCTTATATAGATAGAACAAAGCTTTCTTAGAGGCATCTCCGTTTTCCTTCAAGTACACTGCCGCAATGCCGCACTCATCATGAACTTCTGCCATCTTACAACTTTATGGACCCATTCCATATTTATAAACCTTTCCATTGAAAAAGATTCTATAATAAAGAAATAATATATTTAATTGGAAGCTTCACTCAAAGCCATTGCCGCTCTTATGTCATCTGTTTTACCAGTGGCATCTTCTAGCTTTGCAACCAATTCATCACGACCAAGATCCGGAAAATCTTCAAGTACTCTTCTTACTCTCAACAAGTCACTAACTGCAGTATTTTCTTGATAAACACCTGGATTATCACCAACCCCTCTTACTAATACCATATCCCCACCATCAACTAATGCAACTTCTTCAAAAATAGAATCAGCTCCACTCTCTCCAAGGTACGCATATATCCGCCCATCAGAATCTAATCGTCCTACAACCTCATGATCCACTCTTCTCCTCAATACGCCATCTGCTCCTCCTAAATAAAAACCCCTCCAAGCATCATCTGATGTTTTGCTTTCACTTAAGCCAATTGCACCACCAACTCTATCACCAAACCTCCCTGTAACATGGAAATTGTATGAATCTGGATGGTGTAAAGCCCCACTTAAATCCAATAACTCCACATAGTCACTACCACTGGACAAATGCCTCAAGTAAGTCATATTATCGTTCATCTTAATCATAAAGCAAATATGGTCTTATTTAAAAATAATTTCTTTTTAACCAAAAAAAATTTAAACCAACCTTTATTTGTATTAACTAACATGGTAAACATACTAGTCGTAGGCAATGACGCAAGAACACATGCAGTAGTAGAAGCATTAATAATTTCTCCGCAAAAACCAAAAATCTTTGCATATATGGCAGCAAACAATCCAGGAATTGCAGAACTCTCAGCTCAAATTCAACTAGGCAGCTACGACGACTTAGAATCGATTAACACATTCGCAGAAGTAAGTGCCATAGACTTCGCATTCATCGGCCCAGAATATCCATTAAGCAAAGGCGTTGTAGACAGTTTAGAAAAAATTAACATAAAGTCAGTCGGCCCAATTAAAGAACTAGCACAACTAGAAACATCAAAATCATTCACAAGATTACTTCAACAAAAATATAATGTTCCAGGCCTACCAAAATTCAAAGTTTTCGAATCAAAGGACGGATTACAAGAATTCATAGAAACTCTCGACGCCTTCGTTGTAAAACCAGATGGGCTAACCGGTGGAAAAGGAATTAAAGTTCAAGGTGACCACTTCAATACAAAAGAAGAAGGAATAAAAGAAGCAGAGTCAGTACTAAAAGACCATCCCGCAGTTGTAATCGAAGAAAAACTAATAGGTCAAGAATTCTCATTACAATCACTAACAGACGGAAAAACTCTGTTAGACTTCCCACCAGTACAAGATCATAAAAGAGCATTTGTTGGTGATAAGGGCCCAAACACAGGTGGGATGGGTAGTTATTCAACAGGACCATTACTACCATTCATGACAGAACAAGACCTAAAAGATGCACATGAAATTACATTACAAATGGCAAAAGCAATCAAAGAAGAAACTGGACACTTGTACAAAGGAGTTATGTACGGTGGATTCATCTGCACCAAAGACGGAGTAAAACTAATCGAATACAACGCAAGATTTGGAGACCCGGAAGCCATGAACATACTACCAGTCCTAAAAACAGACTTTGTAAAAATCTGCCAAGCAGTAATCGCAGAAACACTAGACCAAATCCAACCAGAATTCAGTAATGATGCAACAGTCTGCAAATACGCAGTTCCAGATGGCTATCCAGACAAACCAGTAGCTAACAAAAAAGTCGACATATCAGAAGTAGACAGAAATGCAAGAATATATTACGCTTCCGTTGAAAAGAAAGACAACAAAATATACATGACTAAATCAAGAGCGCTAGCTTTCGTAGGAATCGCACCATCTATAAAAGACGCAGAAGTAATTGCAGAAAACGCAGTATCCTCAGTAAAAGGCCCAGTCTTCCATAGGGAAGACATCGGAACAAAAGAACTTATAGATAAAAGAATAAAGCATATGGAAGAGTTGAGAAGTTAACCATAATTCTGTAACAGCCTACTTACAAGAGATAACCGTTCTTCAAAAAACCTTTTCTGTTTTGAAGGAGCAACTTTAGCCATTGTTTTTAAAGTTTCATGATACCAAGATATAACCTTACCTCTAAACTCTAGCTTAACTTTCAATAAATTACCTTCTAATAGATCAATGTACATCAAAGTATGGACAAATGATGTTGTAAACTCTTCAATTAAGTCTCTAGAATGACCAGCTGTTGCATCCTCGAAATAGTTATATTCATTAATAAAAAGAAAAAATTGACGATATGAATTTTCTTCTTTCCCCTTATTATTATGAAAACCTCTCACTAAATCATGATAAATCTTCAGTAATTTCTTATTTTTATTAAACTTTAAAAAGTCAGTAAGTAGATGTAGTGCTTCATGTTCTGCCATATTTAATAAATCAGGTATACTTTTTTCTGTAAAATAAGGAAAGTTAATATAAATCTGACCTTTACCCGGCATTGCTCCTTCAACTTTTTGGTCTACAATACCTATAATACTAACAACATTAGCATCAAATATTTTTTCAATATTATATATTCCTCTATGCACTACATTAATTTTTCTTTCAATGTCAGGAATCGTCTTAAACTCACCATAATTATTTCCATAATAAAAAACAAAAACATCGTCATACGACTCCTTTGGGACCAAATCATAAGTTCCATGTAAATGAGTTGTTTGCTTAAAAAACAAGCCATACTTCCTTCCATTGCATTCAAAAAGAATAACATTATTCTCTTTCTCGGAAATAGGTATTTTATTAGGAGATGTAACATCACGATCTCCAAGTTGATAGGACTTTATGTCTCCCCTATTAAGGATATTATAAAATTCCTTATATTCAGCGGATTCTGTATCACCTGAATTAACATTTGGAAGGTAGTTTTCTATTGGTTCTCCTCCTCCTGGTCTCATAAATAAACCATCTTTAAAACTAGCCAAAGTAAAAGATGTTGAATTATTTAATGAAACTTTTTTAATTGATTCATTAACTGAAACATGTACAAACACAACAAAGCCATTTACCAATAATGCAGGATTTTGATATTTTTTTAGTATTTCTTTTGTAAGCTTGATTCGTTCAAGTTTTCCATTATGTATAATAAAAATCAAAATATACTCTAAATACTCTGCAATTTCAATTAGAGGACGGGTTATAGTTGTACCCTTTGCAATTATTTTCTGCGTATCAATCAACTTAAAGTGAGGACTATCAATCCCAACTCTAGCACCTTCTTCAGGTATTTGAATCATAAACTTAGAAGCAGAACACCCACTTAACAAAACCCCAGCAACACCCATCGCAGCTGCCTGTAACAATAACCTTCTACTCTCATCAGGAACCTTCTCCTTCTCTCTTTTCTCTAAAAAGTTCTCAACAATAAGATAAATCCTTCTTTTATGCCCATCCTCTTCATCAACCTTGGCTAAGAATCCATTAATATTCCCTTCCCTTAAAGCTCCTTCCTCTCCCTTAACAACTTCATCAATCTGCTCTAAATCAGGTGATTTAATCAATCCTAAAAACTGCTCTTGACCTTCGCTTCTATTTAGCTGATTTCCTAAACTCTGAGAAACCCTTCTAAAAATACCTAAAGCAATTTCCATAAACTTGCTTTCTTTTCCCAACAATCCAACTAACTCAGATAATTTATGATGTTTAAAACCATGAAAATCCTTACTAATCAATATCCATAAAAATAAAATCTCATCCTCTGTAAATTTCCTCCTAAATCTTCCTTTCAAAAAACCATTTACATTCTCCTGAAAAGACTCAAAACTTGATAAGAATTCATTAGTCTTAGCATAAGATACAAACTCGGGAATAGTCTTTCCTATTTGGCTTCTCTTTAACTTCTTGCTAACACTCTCAACAACTTCCCTAACATATCTAACTAAACTTTCTTTTTCCTGAGAATATCTCAAACTAGTTTTATAACCCTTCCTAAAGTAATGCTCCACCCTCTTTTCATTATAAACCATTAATATTAAAATTTAGAAAGCAGATTTATAATTCTTTCTGTAAAAAGCTGTGTTTTTCGTAGACAATATTCATTAGATATAGTAATACATATAAAATCCAGCTAATTTCTCTCTTTAAAATGAATGTACCTCCAACAGCAAATCAATATACCATACCCGAAGAAGCTTTTAATGTATTTGGTGCATTTGAGGACGGATTTGAAAAACTATCAAAAGACGAAAAAAGAATCGCTGAGATAGAAGAGCATAAACCATTTCATGACCATTACTTAGATGTTTTAAGGCAAATTGGAGAAACTGTTGGAGTTACAGGAACAACATTATATAATCCTTTTGGAGGCATGGACATTCCGCATCAATTTGGGTTTTCTGATGATATCACTGATGTTTTCTCTCAAGGCAGAGAAAAATTTGGGAGTATGGAGGATATATCACATTATTTAAGATTTCCCCATCTATTTGGATTCCAAAATTTTGACATGGATCCAACTGGGTATAATGATAGAGTAAGTTGGGGAAAGCGAGCTTTAGATAGAATTGTATCTCTATTAAATTGCAGAATAACTGGGATTTATTTTTTTGAAGTTGAAGAATCTGGTGAATTTAGGTTTTATAGAGAAGGCGAGGTTGATGAAGAAACCAAATACGGAAATGCAGTTGTGGAATTTGAAGACCCTGAAACTGAACAAACAAAACGTTTTTGGTACCTTAGGTACAAAATAGATTTCTATCATCCAGAGAAATCTGAACCTCTTGAATATCTTGCATTTGCAGAAAGAGTCCAATTCAGCACAATGCTCTTAAAAGCTGCTTCTCATTTTTGGTATGATCCGTTTCAAATAGATTTAAATTTTGGAGTTGTATTTGATCCAGCTCAGAGAAATGAAACAACAGTAATAACTGATCAAAATTGTAAAAAGTATGGCAGACCTAGAAGGATATGGAAAGAGGGATTTGTTCCAATGACAACGATTCTTGGTCTTGATGATGAAGCTAATCTCCTCAGTGGAAAAACAGCGTTTGGTTACAATCAAGAAGGCGAACTCTATTATGGTCACGCTTCAAATTTAATCACTAGGGATGATGTAACCAGAAGAAGTCAGGATTTTAGATAATTATTTTTTATTTCTCCCCACCAATATCACTCTTCTTAATAACAAGAGTACCTCTAGAAGACTTAATTGACAACTCTTCCTTCTCGTTAAACTTTGTAATGTCAGTAACTAACTTTGGCAATAAAATCCTATCACCCCTAAAATCTAAGTTCGAAACAATCTCCTGAACTCTTCCACCAACTTTCTTAATTCCTAAATCTTCAAATATCTTAGAAGTTCCAACCTTTTTTCCAGACTCAAACCTTGATTTAGTCTTTTCATAAAGATACTTTGCAATCTTCTCAGCAATATCTATCTTTGTAGACTCAGTTATTCCTTGTAGTCCAGGTGACAAATTCGCCTCAATAACTAATGGGCCCTTAGGACTCTCTAAAATGTCAACTGCACAAATATCAGCACCAATGGCTTTTGCAGTCTGAACCGCAATCTTTTTTGTATGTGCATCTGGCTGATAAGGCTCTCCCTTCCCACCAGCATGAATGTTAGCTCTCTCTTCTCCTTTAACTGCCTTCCTCTTCATAGCAGCAACAACTTTATCTCCAATAACAATAACTCTAATATCAATACCGCCAGTCTCAACATACTCTTGAATGATAAATGGCTGTCTTAATGCCGTCAAAGCATCAAGCATAGATGAAGCAGATGCAAAAGAATCCGCAAACATCACTCCCTTTCCTTGAGTTCCTTGCGGAAACTTCATTATAATTGGATAATTAACTTTCTCTAGAATCTTTTTAGCAGCTTCTGGAGTAGAAGTAATGTATGTCTTAGGCATCGGAATCTTATACCTTTGCAAAGCTAAATGTGTTAAAAGCTTGTCATGCCCAATATCAAAAGCCTCTGGCTTAAGTGGCATAAAAGTAGTATTATGCAATGTAGTAGCAATAGACCGGAGTAAAGGAGCAAACCTAAATGACCCCTTGGGATATATACAGTCATATTTGCTTAATGGCTCCCCGTTGTAAAGAACTTCAATACTTCCTGAACCTAAATTAACTTCAATATTCTTCAAATTAATATCATCCACTTTATCAAAATACTTTTCCATAGCCTCAATAGTCCACTTTGAACTTATTGATCCCAATGATATTAGCGCGGCTCTCATTTTTATCTTAATCCTGTGCAGGGTCTACCAAAAACCCTTTTTTCAGTAAATTTTGTCCAATCAAAACCATATATTTCATATGGCTTCTATCAGCCAGACTAAATTCCCCTTTTAACTTCTTTCCAGCTAACTTCACACTAGCCTCAATAACTGGCCTAAGCTTATTTCCACTTGCAGACTTAACTAATTTTGACTTAATTATTGGCCCTAAGTTCAAATCAGCTGCAAGATCAACATCAATTGAGCTTTTTGTAGCCCCAGTGTCAATTCTAGCTGATAAAGTTTTATCCTCTTTTTTATTGCCAAGAATAGTCACTTTTTCGGTTAAACCAATGACCTTCTTCCCCTTAAATTCTTTCACCATCTTTCGTATTCTAGAAATCTCCGTGCTATTTAAGGCTTTCTATACTTGCTTTTAAGCTATATTCCTACAAATTAAGTATATTTAATAGAATAATATATAATTAAGTTAGAATAATCCTACAAATTAAGTTATAATTGGGTAATAAATCATCAAAATATGGCAAAGTTTATATATAGTCCTACAAATTAAGTAAATTAAGTGTAAAATAATTGGAAAAAATCAGTAAAATCATCAAAAAAGAGGCAAATCTATACAATTACCCTAATGATAAGACCAAAATTTTTGGATTATACCTTAAAAACATCGAAGAATTTGACGAAATCAACCAAAAAACAGACACTTTACAACAAAAGTTCAATTTGAGCTCAGACGAAATTCTAGATTTCTTAGACCAAAAAAACAACTTAGCTTACATCCCAATAAGCATATTCAACAACAAATTAGCTCCTTTAGAAGCAGTAGTTCTATTCCTAAAAAACACATTAAAGTTCAAATTTCAAAAAATTTCCTACTTACTTAACAGAGATCAAAGAACAATTTGGTATACTCACAAAAAAGCAACAAAAAAAGACGTCAAATTAAACATTTCTTCAAAAATATTGGTAGACATCTCAATATTCGGAGACAGAAAATTCTCAATTCTTGAAAGCTTAGTTGCACATCTCAAAGATTCCCTTTCACTTAAACAAATCGCCAAACTAATTGGCAAATCCTACAAGACAATCTGGACAGTTGATAGCAGATACAAAAAGAAAAATGAATAAGCATACAAAAGAAGTGATGTTAGTAAGTACATTCTTCCTATTGTTATTCTTATCATTATTCTACTTACAGCCATCCTTCACTGGATCAATAGTTCAAGAACAACAATTAAACTATTCTGAAAACTTAAATCTAGAGTTCGCTGATAGTTCTAATTATGTATGGGAACCTGATAATATCGGAGAACTAAGAAACCTAGAACTAAGCGGAATCATAACCTCCGGAACCAACGCAAAAGTATACCTAGAAAACAACGGATTAACTTACTTAGTCTTAGACACATCTCAATTAGATAAATCTGGATTACCGTCAATTACTGGTTTAGTTGTTTTAAATGAAACAAACAATACAATAAACAAAACCACATCAATAAATAAAACAATAACCAATGAAACTAACGAAACATTAACTATCAATCAAACTTTAATCAACGAAACAACCCCAATCACTAACCAAACAACACCAATAACTAATCAATCATTAGAAAACCAAACTTTAGTTAACCAAACAACAATAACAAAAACAATAACCTCATCACTAACCTACCAAGACAACTCAGCATTCGACCAAAACAACGACGGTATCGAAACTACAACAGGAGTTATTGACTTCAAACTAAATTCAAACTTCAACTGGAACGTAGACCACAACAAACTTTGCACCAAATACGAAATCTACTCAGAAGAAAATCAAACATCAACTTTAACATGCTACGGATCAACACAATGCTGCTCATTAGTCGACCTAACACCAGAAAAAGATTCTTGGAATGAAACATTATACTTAAACTTAGGAAAATACGACTCAACATCAAACAACTTAGTCTCATCACAAACAATCTACGCAAACTACAGTTTAGCAGTAGAAAACCCTTACTCAGAAATCATTACCTCAAATTCAAACATCCTAAGTGCAAAATTCCTAGAAAACCAAATACCATTCAACAACATCTGCATTGACACATGCTTACTCTCAAACCTAAACTCCCCATCCTACAACTTAATAATTAACATAACTAATGGCTCAATAAACCTAAACAAGATAGATTATTCAATAATTGAAACAATTCAAAACATAGCCGAGAACCTAACCCAAGATACACTAACAACAAAAGAAAGAGTCACAATTGGTAAACCGGTAAAATGGATTAAGAAAATAAAACTAAAAGAAAGCTCAAACTTAACAATTAAAGTTCCAGAATCAGCTACAAAAATCTCAATAATAAAAATTGAAAACAATACCAAGAAAGAAATTAAAAAAGAAAACCTAAATTTCAAAGACAAAACAAAGAAACAGAACCTTATAACTGGAGCAGCCACTACAAACTTAGAACTAATTGAAAACCAGACAGAAATAATAATAACAGAACCAATTGAAGAACTAGAAATAGAATACGAAACACCAGGACCACAAGCAATTGAAGAAAACATCAACGAAAACAAAAAGAAGATAGTAATCTCTTCAGACATCCATTACGAAAACATCCTAGCATTTACACAATTACCAAAAGAAGTGGGTGAACAAGCATTAAAACTTTATTGGATAGTGAACAATTCAAAACAACAAATCAACTTCAATGCTTACGACTTAAACAACAACAACTTAATTGATTACATAGAATGGACAGTTCCTCATTTAAGCAACCAAACATACGAATTAGAAATTGTTGTATTAAACATCCATTCCTACCCACCATTAGGTGGAAACTGGACAGTTATGTTCAACACATCTGGAACTGGCAACCTAACAATAACAGCAACACAAGGAACAACTTACTCTGAAATGTTCAACGATAACCAATCAACTTCTAATGATTTAGAAATCCTAGAATTAAAATGTGGAGATAACATCCTATTCAACAAATATGATAATCTTAATGCCAACAACACATTTATTTTACTAAATGACAACTCTAAAACTAAACTAACCGACACAACTAACCAATCATTAGCAGTAAACGGATTATTTGTAGAAAACTATAATTGTGATAACAAAACAGCCTACCACACAATAAAAGAACTAACAACTGGTAGCCATTACCAATTATTAAATTTCTCAGGACAATTAGCAAATGCCCAAAACCTAGTAACGGTACATAACTGGAATAATAAGACAATTGACACTTCTGGAAATCATTCCTGGCCTACTGATTTAGTTGCTCCAGATCCGAATACAATATACATTGCTTATCTAAATAAAACGGATGAAGCGGTAATATTTGCAAATTCTAGTGATGGAGGAGAAACATGGTCAACTAAATATCTACATGATGCTAATTGGCAGAATACCGGATCTATAAGCATTGATGCAATTAACAGGAGCCATATCTATTTAACATTCAATAATCAAACAGGTCCTTGGCTTACTTACTCCACTGATTTTGGACAAACATGGGACTCTAAAAGGGCCGATACCTCCAATGATCAAAAGGGATTAGATATTGAGGTACTTGATGAAAACAATATATTCATAGTATACGATGATGCTGGTAATGATGTTAGAGTACTAAACACTAGCGATGGTGGGGATACATGGTCAGAAGTTGAAGCTTGGGATTCTCTTACTCTTAATCCTTATGGTATTTCTACGGATGTTCTAAACAAAAGTCATATATATATTGCCGCTGCAAATTTTACAAATGGGGATCTAGTATTCATCAAATCAACTGATGGCGGTAGAAATTGGATTAATCGTTCGATTTATGACAATTGGGGTAGAGACCCAATAATAAAAGTAGTAGATGAAAACAACATACATATTGCATTTGTAGATGGGTCTGGTACTGGTGATGTTTATTTAACTTCAACCACTGATGGGGGGGACACATGGAATGCATTACCAGTAACTTCATCAAATCAGGAAAGATATATTGACATGGACATCCTCAGCAACGATATTATGTTTATCAGTTATTTTAATGATTCAAACGACAACCTTGGTATTGCTAAAACAATTGATGGTGGATCAACTTGGACGCATGAATCTATCGATACCGAGGGTGATGTTGGTAGATGGACATCAATTGATGCAGTTGGTGAAGATAATGTATTTATTGCTTATATCAATGACGATGAAGACGCCTTAAGGTTCGCAAGAACAAATGTTTCACTCAACTTCTCATTTACATTAAATTCGCCAGCAGATAATCTATTCAGTTCCAACACCACAATCATCTTCAACTGGACAGTTATTAATAATCTGGATTCAACTTTTGAATGCAACTTAACAATTAACAACCTAGTAAACATATCAAATGTACTAACAACAAGCAGAATCGCAACTAATGTTACAGTAACTGGGTTCAATATAAGCACACACAACTGGAACATTACATGTATAGATGATATAGGGAATACAAATTCATCTGAGACAAGATCCTTCAGCATAGATACAGCACCACGCTCCTCAGATTCAGCAAATTTAAATGAATGGAGAATGGATGGAAGAACTTTAAACGGAACCCATTATTATCCAGGTGCTATCCCCGATGATATTTCTCAGTTAGAAGTAAGATCTTATGCAGCAGGAGCTTCTACTCAGGATATGTCTATTGCTGATGGATATTTATGGGCAGCCCCACTTAGATTAGGTTTAGTAAAACTAAATGCCACTAATGTTAGTCAATTAATTGATGAAGGTGCAGACCATGACCTTTTCAGAACCCTTGTATCTCCTGTTTGGGATAATTTTGTTTATGCTGGATCAGAGAGTGGTGCCATCTACCAATATAACACTTCTAATCTATCCCATATTATTGCTACCAACACCCTTTCAAATGCACAACATTACAGCTCTCCAATAGTATATGAAAGATACGTTTATTTCACTGACTGGCATGGTACTGGCGGCAACTTCATATACCAAGCAAATGCTAGCAATGTCTCCCAAATAATTAACAGCTTTTCATTTAGTAGTTGTAAAAACGCTCCAATAATCTACATGGGTTACCTATATCATGGTTGTGGCAGTACATTCCTTCAACTAAATGCAACTAACGTCTCCATAGAAATAGCCAGATATAGTGCAGGGGGATCGTTTGACACAGGTATTGGTTTTGCAGCTGCAAATGGTTATGTATATCTCGGTAATGATGATGATAAGTTTTATCAACTCAATGCTTCAAATGTTAGTATAAAAATTGCAGATTACACAACTGGTGGCGATATAGACGGTTCACCTGCAGTTGCAAATGGATTTGTTTACATAGGCAGCAATGATGGCTATACTTATCAACTGAATGCTTCAAATGTCAGCCAGCAAATTGCAAATTATAGCACTGGAGCAGTTAATGATGGTGTATCAGTTACAGATGACTATTTATTAGTCGGAGGCAATGGAGCAGTATGGCAGCTAGAAGCTTCAGACATCAGCCAGTTTGTTGCTAATTATACAATAAGTGGTCCTGGAACACCGACTATAGCTGGAGGAATCATCTATTTCAGCTCAGGATCTACATATTACC
>Ga0187827_10004364_pt1 | contig 17443 bp, 15 predicted proteins | sample ETNtaG_39_FD_167969 | JGI IMG/M metagenome (GOLD analysis project Ga0187827, IMG submission 167969) | Marine microbial and viral communities from oxygen minimum zone, Eastern Pacific Ocean - ETNP2014_SV_150_PacBio MetaG (Illumina Assembly) | ecosystem: Environmental > Aquatic > Marine > Hypoxic... | reverse complement strand
CTTCATGACCCTTGGTACATACTAATCCAACTAATGAACCTTTATGCTGGATTAGTGCGTTAAGACCAACAGTTGTTCCGTTAATACATAAATCAGATTGAGAAATGATATCCTCAGGACTTACACCTAAGTCTTCTGATATTAAAGCAAGTCCATTTTCTATTGCTTTAGTAGGATCATTAGGTGTGGATGGAGTTTTATAAATTTTTACATTGCTTGATTTATCAGCAAGTACAAAATCAGTAAAAGTTCCGCCTGCATCAATACCTAGTCTATAGCGGCTTTGCATTTTACGTTAAAGAGACTCTTTATCGGAAAAAACGACACCGTAGTCTTCTTGAGCTCCTTTTCTTGACACAAGACCGTTTTTGACATCTAAAATAACTTTTTTAATTGGTCTTTCAAGGGGATTGCCATATCCACCGCCACCCGGATTCATATTAGCAACTCTTTGACCAGGTAAAATAGTTTCAATAACATTTTCTTTTATAACTTCAACTTTGCCATTGCGTGTAATTTCAACCCTTCCAACCTTGGTATCCAATAGTGTTGAAAATGCACCAGCTGAACCTAATGCAGGATATTTTCTACCTTCTCCAAACATAACAAATGTCATTGGCTTATCTAAAGGTTCAACTTCCCAACAAGTGCCTGAGCCACCACGAAATTTCCCTGCTCCTCCCGAATCAGTCATGAGACTGTAACGATGAAGGATAATTGGATAAGAATATTCAATTAGCTCAACATCTCCTGAAGCCAAAGCCCCCATACAACATTCAGGACCGCAAGAATGCCAACCATCTTGTGTTGGCGTTGCGCCTGCTCCAGATATAAGAGTTGCTAACACCATCGTGACATATTCTTCATTATTTCTAGAGTCGTGACCTGTAATATTACAACCATTAGAATGTCCCCATGAAGCACTAACTCTAGTTGGAACAGCTTGCTCAAAAGCCAATCTTACTGCATCCGTTAGTGTTTCCATTGGCGTGGTTGTGCAATTTACGTGAGGCGCAGGGTCTTCAGCGTTACATAACGTACCTTTGGCCCCCATATTAACATTTATACATCGGTATAGTCCTTCATTATATGGTGGAGGTAGTTGAGCAAACATCATTAGACCTAAATAAACACCAGAATAAGAATTTCCTTCATATGAGTTAATAAAATAAGGAACCTGAGGAGGGCTAATAATACCAATGTCACATGCATCATCTTTAATTGTTAAATTAGCAGTGATCTCCAAGTCTCCCAACCTATGTCCTGCATCTTCAAGAATGGCAGTGCCACTATAGCTACCATCTGGAATTTCCTTAATAAGTGATCTCATGTGTCGATCAGCCATTGATAGCAACTCATCTATGCACAGACTAACTTCATCAAAACCATATTTATCCAACATATTGATGAGGTTTCTCTCACCTACCTGACAAGATCCTATTAACGCCCTAAAATCTCCTTCTTGATCTCTCCTAGCTCTCATGTTCGTCAAAACCATATTAAGTATGTCATCTCGAGGCTTCCCCTTATCCCACAGTTTAATAGGTGGTATGCGCAAACCTTCAGCAAAAATTTCTGTTGCTTCGGGGTTATAGCTTGCAGGAACAGGACCCCCGGCATCAGTTAAGTGCCCCTTGCAAGCAGTCCAGAAAACATGTTTTTCTTTGTAAAAAACAGGCCTATACATGCACATATCCACTATATGGCTTCCTTGATAAGCAGGGTCATTGTGCAATATCAAATCACCTTCATGAATATCTTCACTAAAAAAATCAGCTACTGCTTTCATAGCCGGCATAAAAGATCCAAGATGGATAGGAATGTCTTGTCCTTGCAAAATCATTTCTGGTGTAGAGTTAAAAATCGTTGTTGAATAATCCCGGGCAAGATTAAGAACACTTGAGCGGGATGTTTTTTCAAGCGCCAAAGTCATTTCTCTTTGTGTTGTTTCCAGTGTACCGCGTACAACTGAAAGCGTGATCGGATCTACTTTAGGCATAATATATTTATTTCTTACAAATCTTTATTGATCTGAGGTTATCACAAAAACTTCAATGATCAAGTTATTGATAGTTTCTAAAATATGAATTTTATGGATTTATAATTAAGTGATTCAAAATTACTTAGTTTGTCTTTTCCGGTTTCTTTGGAATTTTTGATTCTTTCTTTTTTGGTTTCTTTGGAATTTTTGATTCTTTCTTTTTAGGTTTTTTCGGTATTAATGATCCTTTACTATCATCAATTACCTCTTCTTCTTCAATAAATATTTCTATTGGAGTATCTACCTCTTTGCATTTTTCTGAGTCACAAAAATATACCTCCCCAGTTGTGCTATTATAAATATAAGCTCCGCAATTGGATATCTTTTTTGTAGTACAAATTACGCGCTCCATGCGAAATTCAGCTAACAGAGCTGATGAAAAGAACAATATTGAAATGATTGCTAATAGTTTTTTCACATGTCTTATATAGCAATACTTTAGGAAAAAGTGGACTGTTATTTTTTTATAGAAAATTAGCATTCTATGATTCTAAATAGATTATTTTTTTTCTGCTGGAAGATTTAACAATTGCTTCCATAATTTCAACATTATGAACAGCTTCTTTATTGTCTATCCTATATTTTTTTTTATTCATACAGCTATCGGCAAACTCTTGCAGTTCTAAAAATAATGTATCATGATTAATTAAATTTAGATTTTTAACTTTTCCTTTTTTATTAACGATCATGATTTTATTACTGTCTATTTGTGAAAAAATATTCATATTTGTTCCATATACATTAAAAGTTGAAATGAAAGGGCAGGCAAATATAGTGGTTAAATTACCCGTGCATTTATTATTAAATTCAAAAATTGCAGAAGTTGTATCATCCATATCAACGTTGACTGCATATTTTCTGACTAGAGATTGAACAGATTTTATTTTTCCTCCAAAAAAACACATTAAATCTATCATATGAATTCCCAACCCCGCTATGGCTCCTCCAGGGCTTTCTTTTCTATTAGCTCGCCAAAAATTCTTTTTATAATTTAAAGCACCTGAAGCAGAAAAATTCGCATCCATATGTAAAATTTTTCCAATTTTATTTCGATTATTTAAATTTTTTATATAATTAAATGCGCTTGAAAATCTTCTATTATGACCAACAGCTAATGTTTTATTGTATTTTTTAGCAGTAAATAGCATTTTTTGAGCATCAACTGATTTTGTTGTCATTGGTTTTTCTACAAAAACATGCTTGCCATTTCGTAGGGCTTGAATTGTATGTTGAGCATGCAGTGAATGTGGGGTCGTTAATAGGATAGCATCAATATTTTGATCTTTAATTAGAGCACTGTAAGAATTATGATATTCTGTTTTAAATTTTTTTGAAAAATTAATTCTTTTTCTCTCGTTTCTCGAATAACAACTTACAATTTTTATTTTTTTACTTTTGCCTTGAATTGATTCAGCAAGCTCATCTGACCACCAACCCAATCCAACAGAAGCAGCTTTTATCATTTCAAAATATATAAATTACTAAATTTTAGGGAAGGTTGATTCCATAAAATCATTTTTTAAAAAAATATTAAACCATTTTTTAAGCTTAAAATGATCATTTTTCCACTTGTCAGTAAATCTAAGAGAAGTGTAATCCAACGCACATGCAATGGCAATTTGATCCATTGTTAAATATTCCTCATTATAATTATTCCAATTATTTTCTAGCCAATTTATTGTTCTGAGAGCTCTCGTTTCAAGCTTATTAATAAATTTTTTGCTTTGTTCCTGATCAGGCCGTGAAATTTCCATAAATCTTTCTAAAACAGCTTCCATTAATCCATTTGCAAGTGAAGTCAGGGACATAATCTGCCAGTGACGATCTTTAGGAAATAATGATTTTTTATTGGTTATAGAATCCAAATATAAACAAATGTTGTCACTATCAATAATTGATAAATTATTTATTAAGAGTGTTGGAATTTTTCTTAAAGGATTGCTTTTATCCAAAAAATCTGCTTCATAAACATTAATTATTTTTTCTTCTAAATCTACTTCTTGAACAATTGATACTATTTTAACTTTTCTTCCAAAAGGACTAGTGGGGCCGTTATATAATATTAATTTATTGTTCATTAAAAAAATTATAACTTACAAACAAGTGAAAAAATATTAATTACAACAAAGGCTAAGATTTCTTCTTTCAATTTATCATAATCAATTTTAGATGGGTTTATAATAGATATAGCTGTATCAACTAGACTTTTTGCTTCCTTGATTGATATTCCAATTTCCTCGGAAAGATCTATTATCAGCATTGCATAGGAAAATTTTTCTTTAATTATTTCTTGTTTCATGGGTTCTTTTATTCAATTACAATAGCAACTATTCCAGGGTCTACTCCCTCCTGGTCATTAACAATATTAACTTTAGTAACTTTCCCATCGACGGGAGAGTCATGATTTACCTCTGTTTTCATAACTTCCATTATAAATAATATGTCACCTTTATTTACCTGACTACCTTCCTGAACTAAAACTTTCCAAATATTTCCTGGCACTTTTGTTATAACTTCGGTTGCCATAATATTTTTTATCTCCTTAAATTATTAATTAAAAAAACGAACTTTCATTTTTTCTAATCCTTTTTTTTCCATTAACCTAACTCTAATTTTTTCTTTTTCTTTTTCTTTTCCAAAATCTTTAACTTTAATATGATCAATTTTTTTAGTTTTAATAGATTCTTTTAGTATGTTTTTTTCAGTAGAGTCCTCTATACTTAATTCACTACATATAGAGCTTTGCTCATTTCTTAGAGACTGAGCTTTTTCGATTGAAACTTCTCTAAAATTTAAGCCATCACCGGGTTTTGCTTGGCCTAGTTTCCAAAACGATGCCGAAGGAACAGTGTAGGGGACAATAAAACCACCCATACTTGGTCCATCATTCACTAATATAATTGGAGTTTGTCCAGCTAAATTAATCGCACCTACAGGGTAAGCTTGGTCGATAATATTTGAAGGGTACGATCCATGTTCCAAACCTTTATGAGTTGCTTTTTCAGTGAAAGACCATTCTGGTCCATCCAATCTATATCCCGTTCGGTCACTTTTAGATTGTAATTTCCATTCAGAGTTTAAAAACATATTATGTCCTTTTTCATCTACCCAATCATCATTTGGACCCCGGACAACTTCTATAGTCCATTTTTTATCTGTTGACATTTGTGGTATTGAGATTTTTTTAATTTTTCTACAAGCAGTTGATTTCGATTTACCCAATGGAATTATTTGACCTTCTTGAATTGCTTTTCCTTCAACACCCCCCACGCCAGCTTTATGAAAAGTCGACCTTGAGCTTAACCACGGTACTGAAATGATGCCACCTGAAAAAGCAATATATGATCTGGCACCAATAGTAGCAAATTCCATTTCTAAAACTTGATTGGCTTTAACTTCTATACTTTCCCATAAGGGGATTGGATTTCCATCTAGTTTAGGTGACATATCTGCTCCTGTAATAGCTATAATTCTATTGCTGTTGAATTTGAGACTAGGACCCATAAATTGACATTCTAAAGCAGCAGCATCTTGATTATTTTCTACTAAAACATTAGCAAGTCTAAACGACCAACTATCCATAGGACCAGATGGTGGAAAGCCTTGGTTTAAACTTCCAATCCTGCCTGGATAATCTTGTATTGAAGTTTCCAATCCTTTTTTAATAACTTCTACCATGTTAATTAAAACCTCTTTGTATTATCTATTGTAGATAGCCATTTTTTATAATTTTTTACTGAGAATTTTTGATACTCGATAATGTTATAATCATATGTTCCATCCTCCACTTTATGTGATACGTGTTCAAATTCTTCATATGTGGTTGGAACAAACTTTACTCTATCACCTGGTTTAAAAAGGCATATGTTGTTTTCAAATACCGGAAAACTTTTTTTTGTATCCCAAATTGGGACAGGAATAATTCCAAAAATTTGATATCCCCCAGGTAATCTGTCTGGGTATATAGAAGTAGAAGAACCTCCCATTCCTACAGTCCCTTTTGGTGTCCAAGTTCTTGGAGGATTATATTTTGGAACTGTAAGCTTGCATCTCGGGTCAAGAGCCATCATAAATGGAAGTCCAGGCCAAAAACCTATAGCGGCAACCCAATATTCGGTCCCTGAATGTACTCTTATGAATTGATCAGTGCTTTCAAGATTGTTTACTTCTGTAATAAGTTCTGGATCTGGTTTCTTTTTTACAATTTTTTTTGAATAATCCTCAATGCATTCTTGCGTCCATTTATCAAGATAAACAGTAGGAAAAGAAAAAATTCTACTATTAATTTCTATATCATCAGTTGGGCCTAAAGATTCTATAAGGATTTTCATCTCTTTCTTTAGTTCATTAAATTTTATTTCTTCTGGCTCATAATGCACTAACATTGAAGCAAAACAGGGAGCAGTTTCATAAACTCCCTTTATCTTGTTGTTTTTAATAACTTGAGCTAAATTTTGAGCAGTAAAGTTAAGTTCTAGATTCATAACATTACCAAACTCAATAAGCATATATTTATCACCTCCAGGTAAAAATTTGGGTTGTTCATATATTTTTCCAGGAACATTTTTAACGGAAATTTTAGTTTCATTTTCATCTTTATTATTGCTAGTTACTGCTTGAGAAGGTTTGTTTATTCTTTCTTGCCTTAATTTTTTTGTTGCCTCTTCATTGATTTTAAGTGATGAAATATTTTCTTTTTTTTGCGAGAATAAATTTAAATTATTTTCAATAAATTTTGTATTATAATTCGCACCAACAAAATTTTCGTTTTGAAGAACAGCTAACAAAAAATTTTTATTAGAACTAATACCTTCGATTTCAATTTCTTTTAAAAATTGAATCATGTTTTTAATACTTTCTTTTCTATCCATTCCTTTTGCAATAACTTTTGCAATCATTGGATCATAATAAAAAGTTATTTCATCACCCTCACCAACTCCTATATCTAATCTAATATTTATTGGAATTTTGGGTATTCTAAATTTTGTAATTTTTCCTGGGGATGGAAGGAATTGCTTTGATGGATCTTCCGCATATATTCTGCACTCTATAGCATGTTCAGATCTGTTAACATCATTCTGTTCCGAAGTGTAATTATCCATTTTTAAAGCAAATTTTATCTGCATTTCAACTAAATCTACGTTTGTTACTACTTCAGTAACGGGATGTTCAACTTGAATACGAGTATTCATTTCCAAAAAATAAAATTTGTGTTCATCTCTATCGTAAATAAATTCTATTGTTCCAGCCCCTTCATATTGTTGGTTGGTTGCAAAATTAACAGCACATTCAGACATTTTATTTATAATGTCCTTATCGATATTTGGAGCTGGACTTTCTTCTATGATTTTTTGAAAACGTCTTTGAATCGAGCAATCTCTTTCATAAAAATGAATTGCTCTTTTTTCACCAAAGCCAAATATTTGGATTTCAATGTGTCTGGCATTTTCAATAAATTTTTCTAAAAAAATATCACTATTTCCAAAAGCTTTTTCTGCTAAATTTTTTGTTTTCTCAATTGCCTCAACTAATTGACTGTAATCACTAGCAATCTGCATTCCAATCCCTCCACCACCAGCACTTGATTTAACTAAAATTGGAAAACCTATATCACTGCATTTTTTTTCTAAGCTTTCAGGGTTTATTTCGTTATTGTTTAGACCAGGGCAAATAGGCAAATCACTTTTTAGAGCCAGCTCTCTCGCAAGATCTTTATTGCCCATTGAAACAATTGTTTCAGGTTTTGGTCCAATCCAAATAATGCCAGAGTTAATAATTTGTTTTGCAAATTGATCGTTTTCTGCCAGAAATCCATAGCCAGGATGAATGGCATCAGCTTTTGATTTTAAAGCTGCATTTAAAATTTTTTCACTAGATAAATAGCTATCTTTTGCTTTTGAAGAACCTATATGGATTGCTTCATTTGCTAATCTTACATGCTTGCTATGTTTATCAGCATCAGAATAAACAGCAATTGTATGAATATTTAACTTCTTACAACTCTCAATAATTCGGCATGCTATCTCTCCTCTATTAGCAATTAAAATTTTTTTCATTTATTTCGATTTTATTGCTTTATTTAAATTTGTAATGATTTCTATAGCATTTGGAGTATCAGAATGAACACATATTGTATCACAGCCAACTATTGTATCTGTACCTCCAGTGTTCCTAACCTTTTTTTCAGCAATAGCTCTTAAAGAACGATCAATTGCAAGTTGAATATCATATGCTTTATTTTGGCCTTTAGAAATAATTAATTTTCCCTCTTCATCGTAATCTAGATCTGCATAAAACTCAGCAACAAAATCAAGACCTCTTTCGTATTTATAAACTTTTTCATGACAGGTATTTGCCATTCCAAAAATACTAACCTTAAATATTGCAACTGCGTCTGCGATTGCTCTAGCTACTTCTTCATCCTTTGATGCCATAACATAAAGTGCTCCGTGAGGTTTTATATGGTTTAAAGGCATTTCTTGTTCATCTAAAAAAGCTTTTAGAGCACCTACTTGATACATAACAATATTTTTTATTTCTAAATTTGTTAATTTCATTTCTCTTCTCCCAAAGCCTTGTAAATCTGGTAAGGAAGGATGAGCACCTACTTTAACATTATTTTTTTTTGCTAATTCAATTGTTTTTCTAATGTGGTTTGGATCAGAGGCATGAAAACCACAAGCAACATTAGCAATATCTATTAAAGGCATGATTTCTTCATCATTACCCGCTGTATATATACCGAAACTTTCCCCCATATCGCAATTAATGTAAATCATAAAAATCCCTATGAAACTTACTATTATTTCTAATTTTTGCTACATTAATAAATTAATTCAGTTATTTAAATTAATGTTATATTTCATAATTAGAAACAACAATATTGGATTTATGGTAGTGTCCGATAAGATATTCATAGTAAATTTCGTAACTTATTTGAATTTGATTTAAATCAAACCTATTAAGTAACGGACTGCTATAAATATTTATGTTTTTTTCAAAGGAGGTACGATGAAAACAATTAAACTTTTTTTTATGATTTTCACTGCTTATTTTGTTGTTCTTGCAACTAATTCTTATGCAGCTGAATTGTGTGAAGAATGTTTAGAAAATGTCCCTGAAGATATGAGAGACTATGTTTACAACATGGACTATATGGATAAGGATCAGCCTTTGGGACCTGCAGTCATGAGAGACTGGAAGAGCCCAAACAAACCGCCTTGGACGATTGGCTATGCTAGTACATATGCTGGTAATACTTGGCGTAAAGGAGCTATGGAGCGTTTAATGGAAGTTGTGCTTCCAAAATGGAGAGCGCTCGGTATGGTTGATGATATTCTAATTACTCAATCTAATTTGGATGATTCTTTGCAGATTCAACAAATGAGACAAATGATTGATGGAGGAGTAGTTGATGCCATTATTATTTGCTGTTCAAACTTAACAGCACTTAATAAAACAATTGAATATGGTTGGAGTAAGGGTATTCCGACACTTTCTTTTACAGGCTTCACAACTTCGCCGGTTTCAATCAATACATCGGTTAATTACCGACTAGTTGGTGTTTATATTGGTACATGGCTTGCTGAACTAATTGGTGAAAAAGGAAATGTAGTAGTTATGGATGGAATTCCTGGTTATTCTGCTTCCGACCAACAGAGTGATGGAATGCTAGCAGGTCTAGCAATGTATCCTGACATAACGGTTGTTGGACATTTAGCTCATAACTGGACATCGCAAGTTGCACAGAAAGAACTGTCAACATGGCTTGCATCTCACCCTGAAGAAATACATGGTATTGCTGTTCAATCTTCAGGCGAGACTGGAACTTTACAAGCATTACTTCAGTCTGGACGTGATCCAATTCCGCCAATTGCATTAGGTGGAGAACTTGGTGCATTATGTTATTGGAGACAAAACCCTGATTATATTGATGAAGCAATTTATGCATGGCCTCCGGGTGATGAAATTCAATTGGGTTTTGAGGTTATGATGCGTACACTTCAAGGTCAGGGACCTAAGATTCAATCAATATTGGTTGGTCCTGCAACAAAGAGTTTTGATGATATCGCAGCAGTCTTAGGTGAAGATTGTGATAGAAACTCTACCGGTTGGGATAATCCTGGACTTGAAAATTGGGCACCATCATCTTATGTTGATGCTTTCTTTGAAAGACCAGCTGATCCTACAAAATATGATCCTAGCTCACATTAATCCTTTAGACGGATTAATTAATGAGTGAAAGAGAAAATATAATTGATAACACCTCTGAAAATGAGGTGTTATCAAATACAAAACAATCTGTTGTTGGTGATATATACGTTCAAGATGTTCACAAATCTTTTGGTGTCACTAAAGCATTAGACGGAGTGAATTTTAGTGCAAATTTTGGTGAGATTCATGCCATTGTAGGCCCAAATGGCTGTGGAAAAAGCACTCTTGCTAAAGTACTTTCAGGAGTCTTGCCAATTGATAAAGGCAAAGTTTCTGTTTTGGGTCACTTCCCTACCTCGCCGGTGATGGCACGTGATTTAGGCATTGCTACAGTTTTTCAGGAAGTAATGATAGCCGATGAAGCTTCTGTCGTAGACAACTTGTTTATTGGTTCCGATGATTTTTGGTATAAAAACTTAACACTTAGAGAAAAAGCCAAAAAAGCTGAAGAGATAATGGAGGATCTCGTAGGGGGATATGTAGATCCAAATACGCTAGCAATTAATTTGTCTCTGCCAATTAAAGCATGGATTACAATAGGAAGAGCTTTTTTGCGAGAGAATACAAAAGTGTTGATCCTTGATGAGTCCTCAGCTGCACTTGATTTTGATTCAACAGAAAGATTGTTTAAAAAAATGAGAGAATTTCGTGATAGTGGCATGGCTGTATTTATTGTTACTCATCGAATAGCAGAATTAATACGTATTAGTGATAAAGCAACAGTCATGAGAGATGGTGTTGATGTCGGTGTTCTGGACAAAAAAGATCTTAATGAAAAAAATTTATTAAGTTTGATGACAGGCAAAGTTGTATCTGGAGAAAAGTCTAAAGACGTTGCTCTACAGACAAAGAGTGATAAGGTTGTAATAAGAGCCAAAGATCTAATTGTCTGGCCAGAAAGCGCCCCTGTAAATTTAGAAATACGTAGAGGGGAAATTTTAGGTGTTACAGGATTGGATGGCAATGGTCATGACGATTTTGTTAAAATTTTAGCAGGCGTTCAAGAATCTTACGGGGGAACAACTGAAGTCTTAAACATCAATGACAAATTTGTAAAATATAACTCCCTGATGGAAGCAAAAGAACTAGGAATTTCTTTTGTTTCAGGAGATCGAAAGAAAGAAGGAATATTGCCTAATCTAAGTATTTACGAGAATATGGTGATACCTCTTTACCGCACAACAAGCAGGGCTGGATTTTTAGGATTTATTAATTGGTTGGAGTTGAACGGTGTGTATGAATGGGAGTTGGATAGATTAAATATAAAAACCGGTTTTAAATCTGATTTGATTACTTCACTGAGTGGAGGTAATCAGCAAAAGGTTATGATAGCAAGGTCTTTTGGTCAACATCCAAAAATATTGGTTTTCAATGATCCAGCAAGAGGTATTGATGTCAACACAAAAACGGATTTGTATCATCACCTGAGAAAATATGTTGAAGAAGGTAATTCAATTGTCTTTTTATCGAGCGAACTAGAAGAATTTATCGGGCTTTGTCCAAAAGTAATCGTGTTTAGACACGGGTCTGTATTTGATATTTTTGAAAATGAAAAAGTTAATGCTGATACTTTGCTTCAAGGAATGTTTGGTCAAACCCAAGGCATAGGCTCAACTAGTATTGGCAAATCAAATAATACAAGCATTTCAGAAAAACTACATGATACCAATACTAATATAAGAAATGTAGATGCCTTGGATAAAAAAATTATAAAAATTGTAGATTTTGATAAAGAAAAAAAATTGGAAGAAGAGAACATACAAAAGAAGATAAAAGTAAAATCTTTTTAAAGACATGAGTGTACATAGGAGATAATATTAAATGAAAAGACAAAACAGTAATCTTATTCCAAATTACACTGATAGTGATTTACAATCTTTTACAATATTAGGAAACCTTAAAAACCATAGATCTGATTCGATTGAAACAAAAAATAAACAAGACATCAATCAGTCTGTTGGTTATGCTCTCTCTGATAATAAACACTTTCAGAAACTTATGAATTTTAATAAAAATATTAAAATCTCTTCAAAAGAATATTCTATTGATGATTTTACAGATAGTGACGATTTGACTGACAAAAAAACACATAAGAATGAAGATTATTCTTACAATGAATCAGACATACAAAATTTTAAAAACTTGAAACAATTTCCACTCAGCAGTAGTCCTGATACTTTACAATATACAAACAAAAAAGAAGATCCAGTAGTCACAAAAATTAATTACACTGTTAGTGATCTTGAAGCGTTTGATCGTATTGTTGGATCGAAAGAAGACAGCACAAATAATCAAACTGCAGCAAAGAATGCTGATGCAAAGAACTTAAAGTCAAATATCGAAAGAAGTTCCATTAAGATTATAGATTTTGATGAATTAAAAAAACGAGAAACAACACATAACAAACAAAGGACTGAAAAAATTAAAGTGGTGTACTTTGATTAACTGTAGATATTAAGAAATGGCATTGGTAGACAATATAAAACAAGGCTTTCGAACAAGTGGAGATACTGGAGCTCATAAATATCTCATGGTTCCAATCTTTATGTTTTTTGCGCTATTAATTTTTGCCCTTATTAGGAGTCCGAATATAATTTCACCTTCAGGCATAGGTAGTGTTATAATTCTCACCGCACCGCTAATCTTAGCTACTTATGCTTTAACCATGATTGTAATGGCAGGTCGAGGGGGAGTGGATTTATCCATTGGACCCTTTATGGGCTTTATTAATGTCAGCCTTATTTCATTATATGCTCATGGCTATCTGCAGCATCCAGTCAGTTTTTTTATTTATGCAATAGGCATAGGTGTAATCTACCAAATATTTTTTGGAATGATTGTAGTATTTGTAAGAGTTCAGCCAATTATTATCGCTTTAGCAGGGTATTTAGCTTTTACGGGTATTAACTTGGTCATTTTATCACGTCCTGGCGGCGTAGCACCGGACTGGATTGAGCCATGGGGTGCCGGCATAACGATATTTAATGAAATATTACTGCTATTAATTTTAGCAACAATCTTCTTTTATCTAATCACTCACACCGCTTTTTGGGGACACCTTAAACTGATGGGAGCGGATGAGCGAGCTGCTTTTACTAGTGGTGTGAAGATTAATTGGGTGAGGATTGTAGCCCATGCAATAGCAGGAATATTTGCAGGTTTATCCGCGATATCATTTACCGCACTAATAGGTTCTGGCGATCCCATACAGGGAACAAAATATACCCTACTTGGTGTGACAGCCTTGGTGCTGGGAGGAGCCAGTCTTGTCGGTGGGCGAGGAGGAGCTTTTGGTGCAATTTTAGGCGCTCTTATTCTTTATTTAATTAATTATACTTTAGTTACGTTCCAATTTGAAAGACTGCAAAGTTTTGTCTCTGATTTATCTTATGGTGGAGTGCTTGTGATAGCTTTATTGATAAGCCTGACACTTCCTTTTGTGCAAAGAATAACAAAAAATTTGTCTGTCTTTGTTTTTTTTATTCTTATGTCAATTGCTGGTTTGGCCGTTATCGTTCATACGACGCAGGATATACCGATTGCTGAAGAAAAAGTACTTACAACAGAAGACTACACCGGCACACAGTATGAAAGATCTACTGTTGTTCGTAAACTAGATGCAACAGGAAATATAATTGTGGAAGGTGATGCATCAACAACTACTGGAGAAGGAACATATGGAGGTGGATCATTAACTGGCCACTCTATTGTTAAGTTTGGTGATACTCCAGGAATGATAGTTTTGTATGTGATTCTTGGTTTGGCTGGCTTGGCCTATCTTTTTACTTTACTTGCTAGAAATCGAGACGCCACGACAACGTGCTTTGCATTTATAGTAGCAGTTATAGTTGTGGGATTAATATTTGATCCTGACAGCAAACAAGATGAACCTCAAGTAGAACAAATAAACTTACACTCCAATCAAAGCACTATAGAGAATTTTTCGCCTCAATATTTTAGTCTTGAGAAAATTGATTATTTTTCAAATATTTCTTCTAATGCAAGTTTGATTGTTAGCTCGACGTACAGTTTGATTTATATAGTAGGAAGCATTCTACTTACTTCTTTAATTGTCATGGTGATGTTGCCTCAATTTAGCACAAGAGCAAAAGCAACTGCTATGCTTTTATTTGCTACCGCTTTAACAATTGTTCTACTGGGAGGCATATCTTATTATAATTTAGGCGATAAGGTTGATAACAGTCTTTTTGGCCTGCAGGGATATGGCATTATATTAGTTGGCCTTCTACTTTTTGTGATTACAGCTCCCTTTGTTCATTCCAATATTAAGAACTTGACGAATATTTATATTTTTGGACTTAGTGTTTTAGCTATTCTTGCTGTCTATTTTTTAGCAGGTAATACCAGTGTATCTACTGATCCAGCTCTTTATCAATCCCAGATTATAAGTGAGTTGCAGATTGGTGATTTATCCCAAGTTGCATATGGCGAGCCAGTACGGCATTTTAATCCAGGTATATCGACTCTTGCACAGTTTGCTTATAGCGCACTTGTAATTTTTTTATTTCAATATTTTATCTTCATAGCTATGAATCAAGAAAATAGATTTAATCGTTTTGCACCTTTTATGTATATAGTTATCTGTGCAGGTTTTTTGTGGTCAGCAATGTTTTACGCTGTTGGATATCCTTTATATAAAATTATAGCCGTATTGATTGTAGGCCTACCAATTACTCCGTTAGTATGGCAATTTTTCGGCGTCTATTTAAAGAAACTAGCACAAGACAGGCAATTAAGTCAATGGACTGAGGAAGGGGAAGTAAAATAGTTTATGAAGAGATCTGCATTTCTTTTTTTTAAAGCTTTAGGATTATTATTTGCAATCCTAGTTGGCATTGGCACAGCCGTGCTAGGATGGTTTGATACGGCAGATTGGATCAATATTGTTTTTTATTCCATGGCTACAAGTGCATTAGTTTTATGGGGCTGGCATCATTTTTCTATTCGCTGGATTCACAGCGACCTCAAGCAAGATATATTTTCCCAGGTTTCGAAAAAAGAAAAAATTGATACAAAAGCAATCACACAAGAACAAGAAAAAGAAGATGAAGAAAATTTCTTTTTTAGGATTATTCGTCAATACAAATGGGCAATTGGCGGATTTCTTTTATTAATAGCTATTTTCATTTTTGTTTCTTTTATTGTTGAAGGTTTCTTTTCGGGTCGGACGTTAGTATCTTTTTTAATATTTATAGGCTTTATCATTTTAGCTTCTGTTGTAGGCAGCTACATTACAGTTCAAAAAAATGTGTTTATTGGTATTTGCGTTTTAATTGGATTATTTATTATTGGATCATTGACCATATCTGGGTTCCTTTCTCTTCTTAATATGAAATCTATGCTGGTGTTTGCCGCATTTTTAGGCTTAGCTACAATAGGACAGACACTTGTCGCTCTATTAGGAGGACTTGATTTATCAATTCCCTTTATCATAGGGTCTTCTAATATAGCTTTGATGTCAATGATTTCTAAAGGTGTACCGCCTTGGCTTGCAGGTCTAGTGGTATTAATATTCGGTTTGGGAGTAGGATTAATCAATGGTATTTTGAGTTTTCGACTTCAAGGCCAAGCATTAATATTAACACTGGGTGTAGGATTTTTCATGGTTGGAGGTGTTCAAATTCTAGTCGCAATGAATACTTTTTCAGCCGGCACTGTTTTCGGGGTTGTTCCAGATTGGATGAGAAATATTGCTTCTATGAACGGCAAAACTATAGGATTACCCATTCCTCCTGTAATCATTATTTGGATTGTATCTGCACTAATAATAATTATTGGCCTTCGATATACAAAATGGGGACGAAATTTATACGCACTTGGAGGAAATCGTTTATCTGCAGAGCGATTATCGATTTCTGAAAGAGGGTATTGGGTTGGTGTGTATGTCATTAGTGGTTTTTTCTCAGCATTGACAGGGGCATTACTTCTTGGTTGGAGCGGTGGAGGATTTGTTGGTGTTGGCGATACCTATTTATTTTTAACTCTAGCAGCAGTTGTTGTTGGAGGCACTTCCTTACTTGGTGGTTGGGGAGGATACGGCCTTAGTGTCATTGGAGTGTTAGTTTTACAAGTTCTTAATACAACATTAATAGGATGGGGCTTAAGTTTTGAAGGACAGCAATTTATTTTAGGTCTTTTAATAATTCCTATGGTCGCACTATATGCCCGATCGCCACATATTAGGACGTTGGTCTAATGAAATACTCTTCAAGTACAATAATATTATTAACAAGTTTATTTCATATTATGAAATTTTGCTTTAAGTTTTCATTACAAATATATAGGTTTTATTGAGTATGAATAAATTATTATTTCCTCAAGATGTAGTTGGCGGATCTTTTTGGTTAATTTCAATAGCCATGATTGGCGCAGCAATATTCTTCTTTTTAGAAAGAGGAAGGTTATCAAAAAGATGGAACACTGTTATGACCCTGGTAGGAGTGATTGCCCTAATGTCCTCTATACATTATTTCTATGCAAAAAATTTATGGGTGATGAATGGACAAGCTCCTATTGCCATAAGATACATTGATTGGACGTTAACTTTTCCTCTTCAAATATTAACTTTTTACGTAATGCTTACAGCGGTGACTGATGTGAAAAGAGGCATGTTTTGGCGTTTACTCGTAGGCACTCTTGTTTGGGTAATTGCACAATTCTTAGGTGCTTCAGGATACATGAGCGTTACACTTGGTTTCTTAGTTGGTATAGTTGGCTGGCTTTATATTATTGGGGAACTGTACATGGGGGATGCAGGAAGAAGAAATGCTGCATGTGGAAATGAGCATGTTCAAATGGCATTTTTTGCGAATAGATTAATTATAACTATAGGGTTTTCTATTTACCACATTGGTTATTTTATTGAACATCTAGGAGGGGGCGTCAATATTAGCAGTCTCAATGTAATTTACAATCTTGGTGATATATTAAATAAAATTATATTTGGAATGATAATTTATAGCGCAGCTTCCCAAGATACAAAAAAGGAAGGTCTTTAAATGACATTAGAATCATTTAGATATATGTTAAGCAGGAGTGGTATTTAATGACTAGAGGAGCAGATATAATAGCAGTAATAATTCTGATTGCACTGGCTATAGCAGTCATAGTTTATTTGTTACATTGGTTATACAGAAGATCTTCAAAAGAAGTTTCATTTGTTCGAAC
>Ga0187827_10004362_pt1 | contig 17446 bp, 13 predicted proteins | sample ETNtaG_39_FD_167969 | JGI IMG/M metagenome (GOLD analysis project Ga0187827, IMG submission 167969) | Marine microbial and viral communities from oxygen minimum zone, Eastern Pacific Ocean - ETNP2014_SV_150_PacBio MetaG (Illumina Assembly) | ecosystem: Environmental > Aquatic > Marine > Hypoxic... | reverse complement strand
ATCTCCGGCGCCTGCCCCAGTTGAGCCGACGAAGGGACTCGAACCCATAACCTAGCGCTTACAAGGCGCTTGCTCTGCCAATTGAGCTACGTCGGCGCGACCCAAATACGAGCAGCTAAGTTAAAAAGAGCGCCCTTCCGCTGGCGCCACGCCGATTATACCAAGGTTTGGTGTTAGCGGTCAAGCACTCTCCTCAAACCCGGCTTCTTCTCCCTGAGCGAACCGGCGCAAGTCTAACAGGGATGGGAAGACTCGTCAATGGTGGGCGCTGCGGTGATTGCATCGCGCGCGTTCCGGGCGGCATAAAGCGCCAGAGACCCAGCCACCGCAGCGTTGAGTGACTGCACCCGACCTAGCATGGGGATGTTGATGAGGAAATCACAGCGCTTTCGCACCAGGCGACGCAATCCCTTGCCTTCGTTGCCAACCACCAGCGCCAACGGGCGGTTGAGATCGCTCACGCCAATGGGGTGGCTTCCCGCGCCCGGGTCGAGGCCAGCCACCCATATATCGCCGCTGCGCAACTGCTCGATGGCGTTGGCTACGTTGGTGACGCGAGCAATCAAAAGGTGCTCGCTTGCTCCCATAGAGGCTGCCACCACGGCGGGCGTCACCCCTCCAGCGCGTCTCTTCTGGATGAGCGCCCCGTGCACGCCGACCGCCTCCGCGGTGCGCAGCAAGCGCCCGAAGTTTCCCGGAGATTGGAGCAAATCCAACATCAGCAACAAAGGTGCTTCGCGCAGGGCTGCCGCGCGGGTGTGCATTTCTGCGATACTGGCATACGGGTAAGGATGCACTTCCAGTAGCGCATCCTGGTGCGCGCTGTCGCCGGCCCGCTGTCTGATTTCTGCTCGAGGCACGCGCTCGATGCGTATTGCGCGGCTCTCGGCGGCGGCGACAAGTGTGGCGTTACTTGTTGGCGTGGATTCGCGTGACAGCAGCAGCCGCACAAACTTGCGTCTGCCGGCGGACATTGTCTCCAGCAGCGCGTTGCGACGATAAAGCAGTTCAGTCATTTGCGGTCGGCGCGTTGATTCTCCAGCTGGTGCCCGATTTGCCGTCTTCCAGCGCCACGCCGGCCTGACCGAGCTGCTCTCTGATTCTGTCGGAGGTGGCGAAATCCTTACGTGCGCGGGCTTCAGCGCGGATTTCGGCCAGCAGCTGCATGAGTGTTTCCTCACGCGCGGCGCTTCCGCTAGGGTCTGCGCTCTCCACGGGCAGCACCCCGAGTACGTCACCGGCCAGTTCCTGGTAGAGTGCGGCGATTGCGTTCAGCGTCTCATCGTGCGGGCGGGGATGTGCTGCCAGCAGTGTGTTGACCTGTTTTGCAAAGTCGAATAACGCCGCCAGCGCGGCGGGCGCGTGGAAATCATCGTTCATGGCAGTGCTGAACTCTGCGCGGGTGTTTTCCAGCCGGTCGGAAAAATCAACCGCAGCGTTATCGGGCGCTGGCGGCTGGCGCAGCGCCTGTTGCGTCGCCAGCGCCGGGGCAATTAGCCGTTCCCAACCTCTGCCTGCGGCCGCCAGCGCGTCCTCAGAATAATCAATCGGGCTGCGGTAATGGCTGGAGAGTATGAAGAAGCGCAACACCTCCGCAGGGTATTGCTGCAACGCCTTCCGAATTGTCACGGAGTTCCCCAAGCTCTTGCTCATTTTCACGCCGTCGACAGTGAGTGAGCCGGCGTGCAACCAGTAATTGGCGAAAGGCTTTCCGCTCAGCGCTTCCGACTGCGCTATCTCGCATTCATTGTGCGGAAAGATGTTCTCGAGCCCGCCACCGTGAATATCGAAGTTCGCGCCGAGGTACTTCCCGGCCATGGCGCTGCATTCTATGTGCCAGCCCGGAAAACCTTCTCCCCATGGACTGCGCCAGCGCATAATGTGCTCCGGTTCGGCGCGCTTCCAGAGCGCAAAATCCTGCGGACGGCGCTTCTCCGCGCGCACGTCCACGCGCGCGCCTTCCTCTAATTCTTCCACCTTGCGGCCCGATAGCTTGCCGTAATTGGGCGTGGAGGAGACATCGAAATACACCGACCCCTTCACCTCGTAGGCGTGTCCGCTCTCAATTAACTGCTCCACGGCGGCGATTTGCTCTGGCACGTGCCCGGTGGCGCGGGGCATGATGTCCGGGCGGATGGCGCGCAGCCCATCCATGTCGTCCATGTATGAGCGCATGTAGCGCTCCACCACTTGCATGGGGTCGGTTTTCTCCCGGCGGGCGCCCTTCAGGATGCGGTCCTCGCCGCTTTCAAGCAAATGGCCGACGTCGGTGATGTTCTGGACGTAAAGCACATCCCGCCCCGTGTAGCGCAGATAGCGCACAATAATGTCCATGGAGACATATAACTTCGCGTGGCCAATGTGGGCATGGTCGTACACGGTCGGGCCGCACACGTACATGCGCACGCACCCGGGCTCAATCGGGGTAAAAGGCTCTTTCTGGCGGGTGAGTGTGTTGTAGACTTGCAGCGTCATCGTGATTCGCGGTCACGCCTCCCGGTGCTTCTCTTCCAGCCGCGCGAAGATCATCCGGCCTGCCGAGGTTTGAAGCACTTTCGTCACCACTACCGTGACCTTATTGTTCATGCGCCGGCGGCCATCATCAACCACTACCATGGTGCCATCCTCCAAGTAGCCCACGCCCTGACCCTCTTCCTTGCCGTCCTGATTTATTCTCACTTCCATTTTCTCTCCGGGCAGGCAGACTGTTTTGACAGCATTGGCCAGCTCGTTGATGTTCAGTACGGTCACGCCCTGCAGCTCGGCGACACGGTTCAAGTTATAGTCGTTGGTGACCACCGGGCAGTGAAGTTGTTTTGCCAGCATCACCAGCTTGTCGTCCACCTCGCGCACGCCTCGCACATCCATATCTGTCACCTTCACTGGAACATTCGATTCCTTCTGCAACCTGTTCAGTATCTCTAATCCGCGCCGACCACGGCTGCGCCGCATCGATTCAGCAGAATCTGCTATATGCTGCAATTCGTTCAGCACGAAGCGCGGCACCAGAATCGGCCCACTGATGAAGCCAGTTTTGCTGATGTCGGACACGCGGCCATCTATAATGACGCTGGTATCCAGCAAGACGCCGTGCCCGTTTTGCTCCAGGGCGCCCGGCTCCTCCGCCGCGCTCCGAGAACGCAGGTGAAAGGAACCTATAATCTCCGCGCGCCGCGCGACGAACACCGTGATTCCCAGCCACGCGCACAGGATTGCGCCGGCCGAGGGCAGAATCTGATTGAGCGGCTGTGGAAGGGTGGAGAGCGGCCAAGCCAGCAGTGCCGCCACCAGCAAACCCACCACCAGGCCTATCAACCCGGCGAGCAACACCTGCGTTGGAGTCTGCCCGAGGATTTTTCGCAGCGTGCGCGCCGGGCGCGTGCTGAGGTATGGCGTCAGCAGTACCCCGAGCAGCGCTCCGGCGATGGGAAAAATCCAGAGGCGCAACTCGGCGGAAAGCAGCTCATGGATGAGCCGTGGCGCACGCTCTTCCAGATAGAACCCGCCGATGGCGAAGCCAATCAAGCCGACAATCCGTGACGTTGAATCTGCTCTCATAATGTCTCCATAAAACGAAAGAGCGAGTACCTGGCCCGGTGACTCGCTCTGCGTGTTTCACTTTTCGATTGCAGGCAAAAGCACTGAGAGTTATTGCCTGCTTGTGGCTAGCATAATACCGACCGAAAAGCGCATGATGACGACGAAATAAGGCCAGGGCGCTCGCGCGAATGATTATTGTGCGCGCCAAACGCGCAACCATCCTAACACATGCCTCGGCGAAAGTCAAAAAGAAAAGACGCAATTACCGCGCCGACAGCGCGGTATTGAGCGCGTCGCGCAACGCGCGGGCGCGGGTGATTTCTAGGTCACGTGGCAAACCGTTTGCATGCGTGGCCGAACTGGGAATGACTGCGCGCTTGAACCCGAGCTTCACCGCTTCGCGTAGGCGCGCCGGCAGCTGCCCGGTCGCCCGCAGCTCGCCCGAAAGGCCGATTTCGCCCAGCAGCACCATGTCGGCCGGTACTGGCTGGTTTTTTGCCGAAGAGGCAATTGCGGCCGAAATGGCAAGGTCGGCCGCCGGTTCCTGAATCTGGAGTCCGCCGACGATGTTAACAAAAATGTCTTGATCCGCTAGGCGTAAGCTCATGTGGCGGGTGAGCACGGCGGTCACGAGCAGCAGTCGGTTGAAGTCCACTCCGTTGGGCGTGCGCCGCGGATTGCCAAAAGCGGTGGTGCTGGCGAGCGCTTGCACCTCCACCAGCAGTGGGCGGGTGCCTTCCATCGTCACGGTGATGGCAGAGCCTGGTGCGGTGGCCATGCGCTCGGCCAGAAAGGCCTCGGAAGGGTTGGTCACTTCCACCATGCCGGTTCGGCTCATTTCGAAGACGCCGACCTCTGAAGTGGCACCGAAGCGGTTCTTCACGCCGCGCAGCAGGCGATAGGCATGATGCCGGTCGCCCTCCAGATAGAGCACGGTGTCCACGGTGTGCTCCAGAACGCGCGGCCCGGCGATGGAGCCATCTTTGGTGACGTGCCCGACGAGAAAGATGGCGACATCGTTTGCCTTGGCGAGGCGGGTGAGGCGCGCGGCGCATTCGCGCACTTGCGTGACAGAGCCTGCGCCCGAGTCTATCTCCGCGCTAGTGACCGTCTGGATGGAATCGATCACCACCAGCCGAGCCTGGAGCGTCTGGATGTGCGCCATGATTTGCTCGAGATTGGTGTCGGTGACAAGGTACAGATCATCCATCGCCGCTGCGTCGCCACCCTGAAGCCGACCCGCCCGCATCTTTATCTGGTGCGCGGATTCCTCCCCGGAGACGTAGAGAACCACGCCGCTGCCGACGGCCATCTCGGCGGCCAATTGCAGCATCAAGGTGCTCTTTCCGATGCCAGGGTCTCCGCCGATGAGCACCACAGAACCGGGCACCACTCCGCCGCCGAGCACACGCGCGAATTCAGTGATGGGCAGCGGAAGCCGCTCGGTGGTGGGTGATTCAATCTGCTGCAGCTGGCGAGGCCTGCTTGCAGTCGAGCCGGAAACTGGCGTCCTGGAAGCGGCGCTTTTGGCGGTCACAATCTCGGCCGCCATGCTGTTCCACTCGCCGCATTGTGGACACTTCCCCATTGAGCGTGCCACCACCCGGCTGCATTGCCGACAGATGTACTGGGTTTTGGTTTTGGCCATGCCTTTCCGCCGTTGTCGAGACGTGCGCTGGATTATAATCCAGAATCCTTTGCAGCACAAATGTTCGTAACCATCCAAAAAAAAAGAAAGCCCTCCAAGGCGCGTGGAGAGCTTTCTCAGATCAGGCGTAGCTCAGGAAACCGTTTCGGCCGCGACCGTCTCAGCGTCAGGCACTTTGTCCAGGGCTGAGTTGGTCGCCTTTTTCTTCGGAAGCGCTTTTTCCTCGATGTCGACGGTGATCGCCTCGGAGTCGTCCAGGTCGATGGTCACGATCCCGGCGGCTACCGGCGAGGCCAGCAGCATGTCGGAGAGCGCATCTTCCACCCGCCGCTGAATGACGCGGCGCAACGGGCGTGCGCCGTATTCCGGATCATAGCCTTCGTCCGCGAGGAATTCGCGCGCGGCCGCGGCCACTTCGAACTGCAGATTTCGCGCCGCGAGGCGACGCCCCACTTTATCCAGTTCAAGATCAACAATCTCGCCAATCTCCTCTTTGGAGAGGGACCTGAAGACGATGGTCTCGTCAACGCGATTGAGAAACTCCGGCCGAAAGATTTCGCGCAGTGCGTCGGTCAATTTCTTACGCATCTCAGTGTATTCATGGTCGGCTTTAGCCTCCGACTCACGCGGACCCTGGAATCCGAAGTCGGTCTGTTTGCGGATTAATTCTGCGCCGACGTTCGAAGTCATCACTATGAGCGCGTTGCGGAAATCGACCTTTTTCCCTTTTGCGTCGGAGAGGTGTCCCTCTTCCATGATTTGCAGCAGGATGTTGTGCGCCTCCGGATGCGCTTTCTCCACTTCATCGAAGACCACAATTGAATACGGTCGCCGGCGAATGGCCTCGGTCAACTGGCCTGCATCCTCGTAACCCACGTAACCGGGTGGGGAACCAATGAGTCGGCTGACGGTGTGCCGCTCCATGAATTCGGACATATCCAGCTGGATGAGCGCTTCCTCGCTGCCGAAAAGGAATTCTGCCAGCGCTTTGGTCAACTCGGTCTTGCCCACGCCGGTCGGGCCGAGGAAAACGAATGAGCCGATAGGCCGGTGCGGGTCTTTCAGGCCGGCGCGCGCTCTCCGGATGGCGCGCGATATTGATTCAATGGAGTCATCCTGCCCGACGATGCGCTTGTGCAGCGCGGCCTCCATGCGCAGGAGCCGTTCGGTCTCGACCTCGGTGATTTGCGTCACCGGAATCTTGGTCCACATCGACACCACTTCGGCGACGTCTTCTTCGCCGACGCGCGGGCCGGCAGCGCGGTCCCAGCCGGCGCGCAGCTTCTCCAGTTTCGCTTCCATTTCTTCTTCGCGCTGCAGCAGTTTGTCGGCATCGGACTGGCGCGCTTCCTCGATAGCCAACGCGTGGTGTTCGCGTACCGATTTCAGGTTGGTGACCATTTCCTTTAGTTGCAGCGCTTCCGGGCTTTTGTACATGCGCACGCGCGAGGCGGATTCGTCAATAAGATCTATGGCCTTATCCGGCAGAAAACGGTCGGCGACGTAGCGCACGGAAAGATGCGCAGCCGCGTCTATGGCCTCATCGGTGATGGTCAGCCGGTGGTGCTGTTCGTAACGCTCTTTGATGCCGTGCAGAATGGCAATAGTTTCATCGATGGTGGGTTCGTCGACGTGCACGGGCTGGAAACGGCGCTCGAGGGCGGCATCACTCTCAATGTGTTTGCGGTATTCCTCCAGCGTGGTTGCTCCGATGACCCGCAGTTCCCCGCGCGAAAGGGCGGGTTTGAGAATGTTGGCCGCATCCACAGTGGAGCCGGCCGCGCCCGCGCCCACGAGCATATGCGCCTCGTCGATGAAAAGTATGGCGCCGGATTGTTTTATCTCTGCGATGATGCGTTTCATGCGGTCTTCAAACTGACCCCGGTACATGGTTCCGGCCACAATCGAACCGACATCCAGCTGCAACACCCGTTTTCCGAAGAGCAGCTCAGGCACGTCTCCGGTGATGATGCGCTGCGCCAGCCCTTCCACGATGGCTGTCTTTCCGACGCCGGGCTCACCGATTAGGGCCGGATTGTTTTTGGTGCGGCGGGCAAGAATCTGGATTACTCGCTCCACCTCAGTCTTCCGGCCGATGACTGGATCGAGCCCATCGTTTTCCGCTAGCGCGGTCAGGTCGGTGGCGAGCTGGTCTGAGAGAGGGGTTTTCTTTTTCTTCTCGGCTCTTCTTCTGGTTCTGCGCCCGTGGGCGCGGACCCTTTCTTTCTCGTGGGCGGGCGGGTTCTCCTTCAAAATACGGCCGGTGTGTCGGCGAATTTGCTCCGCGGAGATGCCCAGTTTCTTGAGAACTTTAAGCGCGATGCCGTCCTTGTCACGCAAAAGGCTCAGCAAGAGATGTTCGGTGCCGATGTAGTGGTGGCTCAGCCTTCGCGCCTCGGTGACTGCCCCTTCGAGCAGGCGCTCCGTGGCCTGGGAGAGGCGCTGCCCTCCCGCTTCCTCGCTCTGTTTGCGGGCTGCTGCCAGCCGGGCAGCTATTTTTCTCATCTGTTCGGTTTCTAGGCCCAGGTCTTTCAACACTTGGTAGGCAGCCCCACCGTCATCCATTATCAAGCCGAGCAACACGTGCTCTGGACAGATTAATGGCTGCTGCAAGCGTTCGGCTTCAGCCTGAGCCGTGCGGAGCGCGCGGCGCGCCCGTTGGGTGAAGTGTTGCATGTTGGCGGACACAGTGAGCCTCTAAAAACTTTCCTGTTCGTATTTTACCAAATAATCGGCGCGCGGAATGTGCATCTTTGGGCAGCGTCCTTGTTGTGCACTGCTGCGCGTTAAGTCTACCAGTGCGTCACTCCGTTTCATCCGCAGCGAATTGCGTTGGTTGCTGCGCGCTGAGTTCCTCGGCCGCTTCCGCCGCTTCAACTGATTCTACCGCCTCGGCCGAAGACTGGCCCGCGTCGGCAGTATTTTCCGCAATCATGGCGGCGCTGTCCTCTGGGCCCTCGGGCGGGGCGGCGGCTGCAGACGGACCAGCTGCACCCGCCTCTGTGTCAAGCTCGGTCTTCTCCTCGGTGGCGACGTAAAATGCATAATCAAGTTCGGCAAAACGGGGCGAGACCACTTCTTTCAGACTGAGGCCCAGGCGGTGGCGCTCAGTGTCGATTTTCATGATGCGCAGCGTGACCTCGTCGTTTTCTTGGACGATTTCTTTGGGGTGCGTCACCCCGCCGTCCGCCAGTTCAGAAATGTGCACGAGTCCTTCGATGTGCTCTCTATCTTTCAGTGCGGCAAAAGCGCCGAATTTTGTCAGCCGCGTGATGGTAGCGCGCACCAGCTGACCCTCTTTGTGGCTGTCGGTCAGGGTGGCCCAGGGATCTTGCTGCAGCGCCTTTAAGGAAAGCCCGATTCGCTCGCGCTCAAGGTCCACGCTTAGCACCTGCACGTCAATTTCTTGTCCGACCTTGAGCACCTCGCGGGGATGGTTGACGTGCGTCCACGAGAGTTGCGAGACGTGCACCAGTCCGTCGATGCCGCCAATATCAACAAACGCACCGAAGTTCGTCAGGGAGACCACGCGACCGGAGTGGATTTGGCCCGGCTCGATGCGGGTGAGAAACTCCGCGCGCTGCCCTGAGCGCGCTTCCTTTTTGGCTGCACGCTCGGAGACAATGAGACGATCTCGCTGCGCGTCCACCTCTTTGATTTTGAACATCAACTCCTCGCCGACCATGTCTTGCCATCGCTCGGCGGGAGTGGCGCCCGTGTGCCGCCGCTGCCGTTCGAAGCTCATCAGCGAAGCTGGCATAAACCCACGCAAATGACCCACCGCCACCACCACTCCGCCGCGGTTAAATTCCATAATCGGCCCGGTGTGCACGCTACGCGCCTTCATCTGTTCTTCGGCCTGCTGCCACTGCTGCATCTCTTCTGCCTTCTGTATCGAGAGAACGATGGGGCCATCTTGACTCGTGTCGCGAACCACGTAGATGGTAACCGTTGCACCCACCTGGAGCTTCTTCCGTGCCTCAGCGCTCATGCGGTTGAGTTCATGTTCGGCGATAATGCCTTCGCTTTTGGCGCCAATATCCACCAGAATCTCATTGGGCGAGACGCGCGCGATGGTGCCCTCGCGCAATTCCCCTCGCCGGGGAAGCATGCTCTCCAGTTGCTCGTCGGCTAGCAGCCTGCCCATGGACTGTGTTTGCTCTGCGGCGTGGCTGTCGGGGCCCGAGAAAGTTTCCGCTTCCATTTGGATAATGATCTGTCCTTTGCAGAATTGATGTGTCATTATAGGGCTGATTCCGGCGATTGACAACCTGGGCTCACTTCACGGTATAATCAGCCTCTGAGGAACGTTGATGCTTGGCATTTATCCGTTTGCAGCCATTGTCGGTCAGGAGCGCATGAAGCGGGCGCTCCTGCTCAATGCGGTCAATCCGCGCATTGGGGGTGTGCTCGTACGCGGGGAGCGCGGCACGGCAAAATCGACCGCCGCGCGCGCACTGGCGGCGCTGCTGCCCGATGTGGAAGTGGTGGCGGACTGTCGCTTCGGCTGCGACCCGCGGCAACCGACGCAGTGGTGCACTGAGTGCCATGAAAACGCCTCCGCCAATGGACCTTTGCCCGGGATTATGCGCCCCACCTCGTTTATTGACTTGCCAGTAAGCGCTACCGAGGATCGCGTGGTGGGTACGCTCGACATCGAGCAGGCCATCCAGCATGGCGAGCGCCACTTTGAGCCCGGAGTACTTGCCGCGGCTAATCGGGGCCTTCTTTACATCGACGAAGTGAATCTTCTGGACGACCACGTGGTGGACCTGCTATTAGATTCGGCGGCTATGGGAATTAACGTGGTGGAGCGCGAGGGCATATCTTTCAGCCATCCGGCGCGCTTCATCCTGGTGGGTACGATGAACCCGGAGGAGGGCGACCTGCGCCCGCAACTGCTTGATCGCTTTGCGCTGGCGGTGGATATCCGCGGCCTAGGCCATTCAGCAGACCGTGTTGCTATCATGGAGCGCATCCTTGAGTTCGAATCCGACGCCACAGCTTTTGGTGAGAAATGGTTGCCCGAGGTGCACGCAATTTCGATTGAAATCATGCGCGCGCGCGAGATTGTGGACGCGGTGACGTATTCGCGGCCCGATCTGGAGACCATTGCCACACTGACCACCAGCCTGCGCGTGGACGGCCACCGCGCCGACTTGGTCATTTTGCGGGCTGCGCGGGCGCATGCTGCGCTACGGGCACGGACGGCAATTAGCGACCGCGATATCCTGCTGGCCGCGCAGCTGGCGCTGCCCCATCGAATAAAAAAAGACCCCTTTGATTCTACCGGCCTCGAGTTCGAAGAACTGGAGAACCGCTTGGAGCAGGCGCGCTCGGATGTGCAGGGTGCGGCCTCCGCGGAGCGACCACCGGAAGAACGCGAGACCAGCAAACCGAAAAAAAAAAGAGGACGTAAACACGCCGCCGCCCGCGCAAGAAGAACCTGATGCTGCCCGCGCGGATCCGGCCGCACAGCACATCCCGCCAACCTCCAGTGACGCCCACTGGTGGGAGGGTGGCCGCAAGGATGAGGTGGGCGCGGAATTCGAAGCGCGCGCTCTCGACACTCCACTCGACAAGTTGACGCGCAAGCACAGCGGCAGGCGCAGCAGCACGCGCACCGAACGCAAACGCGGCCGCTATGTTAAGGCGCGCCCCGCCGAGGGTAAGGCAAACGACATCGCCTTTGATGCCACCCTGCGCGCGGCGGCCCCGCATCAGATAAACCGAGCCGAACAGCGCAAGCAGGTGGCTTTTGCCGTGCGCGCGGAAGACATGCAGCAAAAAATCCGCGTGCGCAAGTCTGCGAATCTGGTGCTGTTCGTGGTAGATGCCTCCTGGTCTATGGCTGTGGCGGAACGCATGAGCGCCACAAAAGGGGCGATTCTCTCGCTGCTGACCGATGCGTACCAGCGCCGTGACCGGGTGGGGTTAATCATCTTCCAGAAGAACGACGCTGCTGTGGTGCTGCCGCCGACCAACTCGGTGCAGCTCGCGCGCCGCGCGCTCTCCGACATTCCTGTTGGTGGAAAAACACCCCTCTCGGCGGGGTTGATGCTCGCGTACCGCATTGTCCGGCAGCAGCGGCAACTGCATCCGGATGTGATGCCGCTGATGATTGTGCTCACCGATGGCGCCGGCAACGTCTCCATGACCAACCTTTCGCCGCGGGAAGAATCTCACCGCGTTGCTGAGCGTTTTCAGCAGGAGGGCATTCGCAGCGTGGTCATAAATATGGAACACGCCGCGTTTGACCAGGGTCTTGCACGCGAACTGGCGGCACATCTCGGCGCGCCCTGCCTGACCCTACAGCAACTTCGCGCGGAGAGCCTTTACGCGACGGTGAGAAAGGAACTCGAGCAGCTTTAATAGTGGGTGGTTAGAGGGTGTCGTCGGCCTGATACGAGCCGAACACGCGCACATCCGGGGCCATCTCGCGCAAGTGGTCCAGCGCGCGGGCGCATCGTGGTTCATCTTGATTGCCTTCAAAATCCAGATAGAAAATGTAATTGAAAGTCTCCGCCGGGGTGGGGCGCGATTCGATTTTTGTCAGATTGATGTCGCGCATGGCGAACACGCCAATGGCGCGGAAGAGAGACCCGGGCGTGGCGCCGCCTTGTGGTAATGTGAAGGCGATGGAGGTCTTGGTGCATGCGCCCATCGGCGTCTGCGGCTCACGCGCCAGAGCCAGAAAACGAGTGTAATTAGCGGCCACGTCTTCGATTCCGGAGGCAAGGATTTGCATCTCGTACACTTCCGCTGCCCGGCGCGAGGCGATGGCGGCGTGGTCGTGGCGGCCCTCGTCCAGCAGCGATTTCACCGCCCCGGCCGTGTCGTACCAGAGCTCGCGCTCGAGTCCGAGCCGGTCGATATAACCCTCGCATTGTGCCAGCGCCTGCGGATGCGAAATGATTTTACGGATGTCACCCAGCGTCGCGTCGGGGTGCGCAATCAAACAGTGGCGCACGCGGAAGATGTGCTCGCCCACGATGGACAGAGCGTGGCGATGCAGCAGGTCATAATTGCGGTGGATGCTTCCGGCGAGCGAATTCTCCACCGGCACGATGCCGCGTTCGCACTCTCCGTAATCGACCGCGTCAAAAACGGCGTCGAAGGTAGGGCAGGTGACGGGCTTGATCTTGGCGCTAAAAAAGGCGATTGCTGCCGCCTCCGAATATGCGCCGCGCTCGCCCTGGAAGGCTACTTTCATTCCTCGTTGTCTCCCAGCCGGGCGAGGATTTCCGTCGTCATCTGCTGCGTGGAGAGCGCGTTTTTGCGCTGCAGGTCGATTGTGCGGCAGCCGGCGTCAAGCGTGCGCATGACTGCGGCTTCCACAGCGCCGGCCTCGGTTTCCAGCTGCAATGAGTGCCGCAGCAGCATTGCGGCTGAGAGAATCGCGCCGATGGGGTTGGCGATGCCCTCCCCGGCGATATCCGGCGCGGAGCCGTGAACCGGTTCGTAAAGGCCCGGGCCGCCATTGCCCAGCGAGGCCGAGGGCAGGTTGCCCATCGAGCCGGTCAGCACCGAGGCCTGGTCGGTGAGGATGTCGCCGAACATATTGCCGGTGACGAGCACATCGAATGACGCCGGTTGGGTCACCAGACGCATGGCGGCGGCGTCCACAAGTTGGTGGTCAAACTCTATACGCGGGTGGGCGGCTGCCACCTGGCCTGCGGTCTGCCGCCACAGACGGGATGTTTCGAGCACGTTTGCCTTGTCCACTGAGGTCACCTTGCGGCGGCGTCCGGCTGCCAGGGTGCAAGCCAGTTCCACCACGCGCTCGACCTCGTAATCCCAGTACACCATCGAATCCACCGCGCGCGTGCGACCATCTGCGTCGCTTTCGCGTCCGCGCGGCTCGCCAAAGTAAATCCCGCCGGTGAGTTCGCGCACCACGAGCACGTCCACACCGGCGAGCAGCTCGGTTTTGAGCGGGGATGCCTGCAGTAGGTCGGGGTGCGGTCGCACCGGGCGCAGGTTTGCGTAGAGACGCAGCTCCTTGCGCAGCGCGAGCAGACCCATTTCGGGGCGCACTTTTGCGGCCGGGTCATCCCATTTAGGGCCGCCGACTGCGCCGAGCAGCACCGCGTCAGCAGCCTTACAGGCTGCCAGGGTTTTGGCGGTGAGGGCGCTGCCGTGGCGGTCGATCGAGCAGCCGCCCATCAGATATTCTTCCAATTGAAACTCGTGCCCGAATGAATCGGCAACGCGCTCCAGAATCTGTCGTGCTCCGGCGGTGACTTCCGGGCCGATGCCGTCTCCCGGAAGCACGACAATGCGCGCCTTCACGCCAGCATCAACCCGTACTCGATGCCATCCATCAGCGCCTGCCAGCTGGCTTCGATTATGTTCGCGCTCGCGCCAACAGTGCTCCAGCGATGATGCCCGTTGTGCATATCAGTCAGCACTCGCGTGATTGACGCCGTTCCATCGCCGCCATCGAGGATGCGCACTTTAAAATCGGAGAGATGAATATGCTCGAGCTGCGGGAAGGTGGGAAGCAATGCTTTGCGCAACGCGATGTTGAGCGCGTTCACCGGGCCGTTGCCATCGCCGGCAGTGTGTACCTCGTCATCGCCGACACGTATCTTCACCAGCGCCTCGGCGAACATGCCGCGGCCTTGGCGGTGCTGCACGGTGGCGGAATAATCCACGAACTCGAATGGCGGCCGGTAGTCGGGTTGACGCCGCTGCAGCCGGATTGCCACTGAGGCCTCCGCCGCCTCAAAGGAGAACCCTTTGGACTCCAGTTCCTTGATCTCAGCCAGCACATCGGTGACCGCGGAGCGGTCTTCCAGCTGCATGCCGAACTCCTCCGCCTTGGAGAGAAGGTTGCCGCGGCCGGAGAGTTCCGAGACCACCGTGCGCGTCTCGTTGCCCACCAGTGCCGGGTCCACGTGCTGGTAGCTGTGAATGTTGCGGCGCATGGCGGCCACATGGATGCCGCCCTTGTGCGCGAAAGCGCTCTGGCCAACATAGGCTTGGTGTTCATCGGGCGACAGGTTTGCCACCTCGGCCACGAACTGGGCCACGTCGTACAGGTCTGGTAGATTCCCCTCCGGCAGGCACGTCATCCCCATCTTCAGTTCCAGATCGGGCACTGTGCTGCAAAGGTTGGCGTTGCCACAGCGCTCGCCGTATCCGTTGATGGTGCCCTGAATGTGTACCGCGCCCTCGCGCACCGCCACGAGCGTGTTGGCCACTGCGCACTCGGAATCGTTGTGGGTGTGGATGCCCAGCGGGGTTTCAATCTGCGCCGCCACCGCGTTGAAAATGCACGCCAGTTCCCATGGAACTGCACCGCCGTTTGTGTCGCACAGCACCAGCGTATCCGCGCCGCCGCGTTGCGCCGCGGCGAGCGTTTGCAGCGCGTAATCGGCGTCGGCTCGATGGCCGTCAAAAAAGTGCTCCGCATCGTAGATTACCTCGCGGCCCTGTGCTTTCAGATAGGCCACGCTCTGTTCGATGATGCGCAGGTTCTCCTGCGGGGAGGTCTGCAGCACATCGGTCACATGCAGCGTCCACGATTTGCCCACCACCGTGCAGACCGGCGTGTTTGCTTGCAGCAGCGCCTGGATGTTGGCGTCTTCCTCCGGCTTTGAACCGGCGTGGCAGGTGGCGCCGAAGGCGGTGATCTGCGCGTGCTTCAGATTCAGTTCGCCTATGCGCTCGAAAAACTCGACATCCTTCGGGTTCGAGCCGGGCCAGCCGCCCTCAATATAGGCCACGCCCAGATCATCGAGCCTCTGCGCGATGCGCAATTTGTCGTCACATGAAAGCGATATTCCTTCGCGCTGCGTGCCATCTCGCAGCGTGGTGTCGTATATCTGGATGGCGTTTGTCATGCGGCCTCGTAAGCGGCAATCCGCGCCTGGTGCGAGAGGATGTACCCCAGCTGGTCCACGCCGTTGAGTAGGCACTTTTTCGAGAAGTTGTCGATGGGGAAGCTCAGGCTGGAGCCGTCGGGGGGGGAAACGCGCTGGCTAGCGAGGTCGATTGTCAGCTCTGCCGCGGGCACTGCCTCGATCAAGTCAAACAGGGACTGATGGGTTTCGGCGTCCATAATAATCGGCAGCAGGCCGTTCTTGAGCGCGTTGTTACGGAAGATGTCGGCAAAAGATGTTGAGATGATGGCGCGGATGCCCCAGCCTGTCAGCGCCCAGGGCGCGTGTTCCCGCGAGGAGCCGCAGCCAAAATTGTCCCCGGCCAGCAGAATCTGCGCGCCCTGATGCTCCGCCCGGTTGAGCACGAAATCCGGCTTCGGTGAACCATCGGAGTTGTAGCGCCAGTCCGAAAAGAGCGCCGCGCCCAGCCCGGCTTTGTCGGTAACTTTCAAGAAGCGCGCCGGGATAATCTGGTCGGTGTCGACGTTGCGGTTGGGGAGCGGGATGACCCGCGATGTTAGTCGCGTGAATTGGGCCACGTTACAACAAACTCCTCACATCAGCGATTCTTCCGTTGATGGCCGCCGCGGCAGCTGTCAACGGTGAGGCAAGGAAGGTGCGCCCACCTTTACCCTGACGGCCCTCGAAATTGCGGTTGCTGGTGCTGACCGCGTATTGGCCCGGCTCAATCTGGTCGCCGTTCATGGCGATGCACATCGAGCAGCCCGCCTCGCGCCACTCCGCGCCCGCCGCGCGAAAGACCTGTTGCAGTCCTTCGGCTTCGGCCTGATTCTTCACTTCCTGAGAGCCGGGCACCACCAACATGCGCACGCTCTCAGCCACTTTGCGCCCGCGCAGCACCTGCGCTGCAAGGCGTAAATCGGAGATGCGCCCGTTTGTGCAGCTTCCGATGAAGACCACATCCACCGGTTGACCAAGCAGCACCTGCCTCGGCTGCAACCCCATGTAGGCCAGCGCCTTTTCCAGGTTTTGACGCGCTTCCGTATCCGCAGCCTGCGCCGGGTCGGGAATGGGCTCGGTGATGGGGACGCCCATGCCCGGATTGGTGCCAAAAGTGATCATCGGCGCCAATTCGTCCGCGTTCAGGGTGATGCTGCGGTCGAAAGTCGCGTCGGGGTCGGTGGGCAGTTCTCGCCAGACTGCCAGCGCCCGCTCCCAGTCTGCCCCTTCAGGGGCTGATTCTCGGCCGGCGAGGTACTCGAAAGTGGTCTCATCCGGGGCGACCATTCCAGCGCGCGCGCCGCCCTCGATGGACATATTGCACACGGTCATACGTTCTTCCATGGAGAGTGCGCGCACGGCCGCACCGGTGAACTCAAACACGTGCCCGCTGCCGCCACCAATGCCAATATCGGCTATCAGCGCCAGGATTATGTCTTTCGCGGAGACGCCCTCACCGAGTTTTCCCTCGACGCGCACTTCGAATGTTTTGGGCTGCTCTTGCAGCAGGCACTGGCTGGCGAGCACGTGCTCCACTTCGCTGGTGCCGATGCCGAAAGCCAGCGCGCCGAACGCGCCATGCGTGGAGGTGTGGCTGTCGCCGCAGACTATGGTCATACCGGGCTGCGTGCGGCCGAGTTCCGGCCCGATGACGTGCACGATGCCGCGCCGAGGCGAATCCATGCCAAAAAGCTCGACGCCGAACTGCGCGCAGTTATCCGCCAGCTGCTGCAGCTGCGCCGCCGCCTGCGTGTCGGCCATGGGCAGTGAGAGGGGGGTGGTGGGGATGGAGTGGTCCATGGTCGCCAGCGTGCGCTCCGGGCGGCGCACTTCCAGGCCGCGCTCACGCAACCCGGTGAATGCTTGCGGCGAGGTGACCTCGTGAATGAGGTGCAGGTCAACGTATAGCACCGCCGGGGATTCCGGCTCCTGCACCACCACGTGGCTTTGCCAGATTTTTTCCAGAAGGGTGCGTGGCTTCACGGGCATTGGTCAGGCGACCTCGCTGCCGGAGGCGGGCGTGGCTGCCGGTTTTTCCGCGGGCAGCCCGAGCGTGGCCAGCGCCTTGTTGAGCGCGTTGACGTATGCGCGTGCGCTGGCGACGAAAACATCGGTGCTGGCGCCGTGCCCGCCAAAAGTGCGATATTGAAGATGCTCGCGCTGCGGCGAGAGGCGCTGCGGCGCGGCCACCTGCTCCGGGTGTACCTGGATGCGCACGGTGACTTCGCCGAGAGCGTCGATGCCTTCGGTGACGGCGTTTACCTTGTATTCTTGTAATTCGTTGGGCAACTGCACAATTGTATCGATGGCACTGTAACAGGCATCCACCGGGCCGGTGCCGATGGCGGCCTGCTCAGATTCTTCGCCGTCGGGGCCGACCATGCGCACCGTGGCGGTGGGCATCCCCAGA
>Ga0187827_10004361_pt1 | contig 17447 bp, 22 predicted proteins | sample ETNtaG_39_FD_167969 | JGI IMG/M metagenome (GOLD analysis project Ga0187827, IMG submission 167969) | Marine microbial and viral communities from oxygen minimum zone, Eastern Pacific Ocean - ETNP2014_SV_150_PacBio MetaG (Illumina Assembly) | ecosystem: Environmental > Aquatic > Marine > Hypoxic... | reverse complement strand
AAATCAGACAAGAAGTTTTTTTAAATGAAATTATTTCTGACGAAAAATTTAAAAAAAGAGAAATTATTTTACCTATTGCATTAGGAAAAAGTATCTCGGGACTGCCAATTATAAGTGATTTAACTGATATGCTACACTTATTAATCGCCGGCACTACAGGATCGGGCAAATCGGTTTGTATTAATACTATTATATTGTCACTTTTATACAAACTAACACCAGAAAAATGTAAACTTATATTAATTGATCCCAAAATGTTGGAATTATCAACCTATGAAGGGATACCCCACCTACTATGTCCTGTAATTACAGAAGCAAAAAAAGCAACATCAGCCCTTGGATGGGTCGTTAAAGAAATGGAAAGCAGATATAAGTTAATGACAAGGGAAGGAGTCAAAAATATCGAAGGTTACAATAATAATAACAAAATAGTTATGCCTTATATAGTCGTGATTGTTGATGAAATGTCAGACTTAATGTTGGTGGCTGGAAAAGAAATTGAAAATTATGTTCAAAAACTTTCCCAAATGGCTAGAGCTGCGGGAATCCATCTTATAATGGCAACACAAAGACCCAGCGTTGATGTAATTACTGGAACAATTAAGGCAAATTTTCCAACACGAATTTCTTTCCAAGTTAGCTCAAAAATAGACAGTAGAACAATTCTTGGCGAACAAGGAGCAGAACAATTATTAGGAAAGGGTGACATGTTGTTTATGTCATCTGCTAACAGAATTATGAGGATTCATGCACCATATGTTTCTGAAAATGAAATAGAAAAAATTAATAGTTTTCTAAGATCACAAGAAGAACCTGATTATGTTGATGAAATAATGGGTTTTGTTGACAAGAAAAATTATGACCAAGCTTCTAATGAGAATGAAGAAAAAGATCAATTATATAAAAATGCAATTGAATTAGTAAAATCTGAAGGAAAAGCTTCTACTTCTTTTTTACAGAGAAAATTACAGATTGGCTATAATAGAGCTGCAAGAATAATTGATATGATGGAAGATGATGGAATAGTCAGCAAAGCAAATCATGTGGGAAAAAGGGAAATTCTGTAGGTTAACGTTGATTAAAAAAATATTATTTTTTTTAATACTCTTCACTCTTTTTAGTCAACAATCTTTTTCACTACCTAAAGAAAAAATTATAAACAATTTTAACAAAATAAATAATATTTCTTTCGAATTTCAACAAAAAATTGCTGACAAAATTGAAGTAGGAAAATGCTATATTAAGTACCCAAAATTAATCTACTGTCTTTATGATAACAAGAATAAAAAGGAGATGGTTTCGAACGGTAAATCCTTGGTAATAAAAAATAATAGATATAACAAAACTTATATTTATCCATTAAAATCCACACCGCTTGAATATATTCTCGATAAAGAATTTATATTAAATAAGATCAAAAATTTAGAGCCAAAAATAAATATTGACAAAATGATAGAATTTTCAATAACCAATGAATCAAACTTAGTAAGTATTTTTTTCGATAGTAAAACTTACAATTTATCAGGATGGAAAACTATAGATATTTACCAAAACGAGGTTGTCTTTCAAATTAATAATTTAGAAAAAAATATAAATATTAACGAAAACCAATTTAAATTACCTCCTTTAAATTAATTTTGCGTATGGAACAAAAAAGTGAAGCTCAACCCGATCAACGTACAATAGATGAGATTTTAAATTTATTTAAGTCAGGCGAACTTAATAAAGCAAAAATAAAAATAGAAAATTATATAAAAAAGTTCCCAAAATCTTTTGTTTTATTTAATATTTTAGGAGCAGTTTGCGCAGGTCAAGATGAATTAGAAGTTGCTATTAATCATCATAAAAAATCTGTTGAAATAAATCCTGATTATGCCGAAGGTTACAACAACTTAGGCATTGCTTTTCAAAAACTTGGCTTATTTGAAGAAGCTGTAAAAAATTATAAAAAAACATTGAAGTTAAGGCCTGATTTTTCGCTAGCTTATAATAATTTAGGTGTAGTTTTAAAATCTCTTAATAAGCTAGACGAAGCCTTGCTAACTTCAAAAAAAGCGATTGAACTAGATCCTAAATTTGCAGATGCACATAACAATATTGGCGCAATATTACAAGATTTAGGTAACTATGAGGAGGCATATAAATTTTATAAAAAAGCTATAAAATTAAAATCAAACTATTCAGAAGCTTATTATAATTTGGGAATCTTGCTAAAAAAACTTGGCAAAATAGATAAATGTGTTGAAAATTTTCAGAAGGCAGTAACTGTTAATCAAAAAAATAATAGAGCCTACAGTAATTATCTGTTTAATTTAAATTATCTTACCAAATATGATGACAATTATTATATCGAAGAAGCAAAAAAATTTGGACTTAATTTAAAAAAAATTGATGATCAATTATGTATTCCATACAAATATAATATTAATCCAAAAAAACTTACTGTGGGTTTTGTTTCTGCAGATTTAAGAAATCATCCTGTTGGTTATTATTTAATTGATACTCTAAAATATTTAAAAAAAAAAAATATTAAGTTAGTTGCATATCACAATTCAACGAAAATCGACGATCTAACCGAAAAACTAAAAAGACATTTTGATCTTTGGTATAATATTGAAGATAAAAATGACTTAAAAGTAATAAATTTAATAAGAGAAAATGGAATACATATTTTATTTGATATGTCTGGCCACACTAAAAAAAATAGATTGCCGATTTTTGTGAATAAACCTGCGCCTCTTCAGGTAACCTGGATAGGTTACAATGCGTCTACCGGTCTTAAAGAAATAGATTATATTATAGGAGATCAACACGTTACACCTTTGGAAAATAAATACCAATTTACAGAAAATATTTTACAATTACCAAATATTTGGTCTTGCCTTAGCAAACCTGCTTTTAAAATTAAGAAAGAAAACTCTTCACCTGCTTTGAAAAATGGATTTATTACTTTCGGAAGTTTTAATAATTTATCCAAAATAAATGACAATGTAATAGATGTATGGTCAGAAATATTAAAAAGAGTTGAAAATTCAAAGCTTTTTCTAAAAACAAAAGAATTGGACAATCTAAAAATGGTGGAAAATATAAGAAAAAAATTCCAAAAAAATGGAATAAGTGCTGAAAAAATAATCATCGAGGGCAGGTCTAAAACAAGGGAAGAAATGTTAGAAAAATACAATCAAATTGATGTTGCGCTGGATCCATTTCCTTATTCGGGGGTTACTACAAGTTTCGAATCTGTCTGGATGGGAGTTCCTTTATATGTTTTGAATGGAAATAATTTCTATTCCAGAATTGGGGTAAGTATAAATAAAAATTTGGGTATGGAAGACTGGATAGCAAATGATGAAAAAGATTACAATATTAAAATTTTAAAACTAACTTCAGACTTTAATCAACTTTCACAAACAAGAAAGCGTTTAGTCAATAAAGTCGATTCATCAACTTTGTTTGATTCTTCTCTTTTTGCTGATAATTTTAATAAAATACTTTGGAAAATTTGGGAAAAATTTACTACTAAATAAATTATTGAATTAAATTTTATTATAAATTAAGAAAATTTGTTAACTAACCATTTTTCCTACTTTTTCACCTCCAAATAAATGGAAATGTAAATGAGGTACTTCTTGTCCACCATTTTCACCAATATTTACCAAAGATCTGTAGCCTTTTCCATTATCAGATAAAGAAATACCTAATTTTTTTGCAACAAAGCTAATCCCTTTGATTAATTCACTTATTTCTTTTTCTGATGCTCTTGAAGAAAAATCATCCAAGTCTATATATTCACCCTTGGGTACCACAAGTGCATGTATTTTTTTTTGCGGATTAATATCGTAAAAAGATAAAATATATTCGTTTTCATAAATTTTTTTGCAAGGAATTTCACCCCTCAAAATTTTAGCAAATATATTATTTTTATCGTAATTCATTGTTCAATTACCTATTTTTCTTTTCTTCAAAACCAGAAGTTCCTTCTCTTTTTTTTAGTTCTTTTATTATATCATTAAAATCTATTCCTGAAGATTCCAAAGTAACCAATAAATGATAAATAACATCTGCTGCTTCATGTACCTTATTTTTATTTTTTTTTATAGCTTCCCCAAGTTCTGTTAATTCTTCCTTAAGTTTACCCAAGCAAAAATCAATGCCCTTGGATAACAAAAAAGATGTATAAGAAGATTTAATATCAATTCCTTTTCTTGCTCTAATTGTCCTAACAAGTTTTTCTATGATGTCCGACATAATTAAATTCTAACAGGTATACCTTTTGCGTCCAAATATTGTTTAGCCTCCAATATTGAATGTTCTCCAAAATGGAAAATCGAAGCTGCTAGAACAGCGTTTGCTTTTCCAATCTTAATCCCCTGATGTAGATGTTCTAAATTTCCTACTCCACCTGACGCGATGACTGGTATATTAACAAGATTAGATACTTTTTTAGTAAGATCTAAATCATATCCTTTTTTTGTTCCATCTCTATCCATTGAAGTAAGTAATATTTCACCTGCGCCTGATAATTCCATTTTTTCAACAAACTTTAAAGCATCAATACCAGTGGGTTTTCTTCCGCCATGTGTAAATATTTCCCATTTATTATCACTTACTTTTTTCGCATCAACAGCAACTACGATACATTGGGATCCAAATTTTTCAGAGCTTTCATTAACTAAATTTTTATTACTAACAGCGGCTGTATTTATGGATACCTTGTCAGCTCCAGCGAGTAGTAAATTTCTTATATCTTCTATAGTTCTTACGCCTCCTCCCACAGTTAAAGGCATAAAACATTTTTCAGCAGTTTTTTTTACAGTATCTAGCAAAATATTTCTATTTTCGCTTGAAGCAGTAATATCTAAAAAACATATTTCATCAGCTCCCTGATCGTCATATATTTTTGCTTGTTCAACTGGGTTACCAGCATCAACTAAATCAACAAAATTTATGCCTTTAACCACTCTTCCATTTTTTACGTCCAAACATGGTATGATTCTATTTTTCAACATTTTAAATTAGCTCTACTAAATCATTAATTTTTATATCACCATCGTAAATTGATTTGCCTACAATTATTCCCTCGATATTTGGATTATTTAATGATTTAATTTTTTTTATATCATCAATAGATGAAATTCCTCCAGAAATAACTAGCGGAATGTTAACTTTGCTGGATAATTCAATGATGTCTTTAATGTTTGGGCCTTTTTTTGTACCATCTTTGTTTATATCGGTATAAATTATTCTTGAAACTCCAAAATTTTCAATCTTCTTTATAAAATCTAATGCGGAAATGTTTGTCTGTCTTTTCCACCCAGACAATGCAATCAAACCATTTCTTACATCTAAAGCAATTGCAATTTTATTTTTAAATTTTTTACAAGCATTTTCAAGTAAATTTATATTTTCTATAGCTGCGGTACCCATGATTACTTTATCAACTCCAGCTTCTAGCCAACCATGAATACAATCAATATCTCTTATACCGCCTCCAATTTGAATTCTTAATTTAAATTTTTTAATTATTTCTTTTATTATGGAAGAGTTTTTTGAATTGCCAAGAAGAGCACCATCTAAATCAACAATATGAATATCCTTAAAACCACTTTTAAAAAAAATACTAGCCTGCTTAACAGGTAAATTATCGTAGGAGGTGATTTTATTAAAGTCACCTTTTAAAAGCCTTACGCACTTGCCATCCTTAATATCAATAGCTGGAAATATAATCATTTAAATTTCCCATTTCAAAAAATTTTCTAAAAGTTTTAATCCGTTTTTTTGGCTTTTTTCTGGATGGAATTGTGTTCCAAAAATATTATTCTTTGCCACGGCCGCAATAATTGAATTTCCATAATTTGTTGTAGCAACTATACAATCTTTTTGTTTTGTTAAGAATTCGTAACTGTGCACAAAATACATATGAGATTGATTTTCAATGCCTGAAAACAATGAAAAATCTTTTCTATATTCAATTTGATTCCAGCCCATATGTGGAAGCTTAAGTGTTTTGTTAATATTATTTATTTTTTTTACAATTCCATCTATCCATCCAAAGCCTTTTGTTTCTTTAGACTCATAACCAATTTTTGCAAACAGCTGCATACCAATACATATTCCAAAAATAGGTTTTTTTTGAACCAAAACAAAATCATTTAATGTATCTACTAAACCATTAATTTTTTTTATTCCTAAAAAACAATCTCTGAAAGATCCTTGTCCCGGAAGAATTATTTTATTCGATTTTCTGATTATCTCGGGATCAGATGTTATTACTATTTTTGAGTTTGTGTTTAGATTTTTGTTTGCAACCTCAAGTGCTTTAGCTGCTGACCTTAAATTGCCAGAACCGTAGTCAATTATTGCAATCGACATTACTAATTTTATAAAACACCCTTAGTTGAAGGAATCTTATTTTTTATTTTTTTGTCTATTTTCAGTGCTTCACGCAACGATCTTGCTAAGCCCTTAAAACAAGATTCGATTATATGATGACTATTGTCACCATAAATGTTTTCAATATGTAAAGTTATGCCTGCAGCCTGGGAGAAAGCCTGAAACCATTCTTTAAACAATTCGGTATCCATCTCGCCTAATTTTTCCACTTTTAATTTGACCTTCCATACTAAATATGGCCTATTAGAAACATCAATAGATATTCTCGTTAATGTTTCGTCCATGGGTATTAAAGCATGAGCATATCTTGTTATTCCTTTTGATGAACGGAGTGCTTTTTTTATACATTCTCCTACAGCAATGCCTGTATCTTCTGTTGTGTGATGCAAATCGATGTGTGTATCACCTTTGGTCTTTAAATTAATATCGATTAATGAGTGTTTAGAAAATTGTTCCAGCATATGATTCAAAAAACCAATTCCGGTATCAATTTTATATTTTCCTTTTCCATCAATATTGGTTTCAACGTTAATCGTTGTTTCTTTGGTTTTTCTCGATATTTTTGCTTTTCTAGGCATTTTAATTTTGGATAAAGGTATATAATTAAACAAATGTGATATCAATAAAATCAAAAATACTCTTGAACTAGTAAAATAAATATCCACATAAATCTATGACTATGAGTGAAATTAAAAATTGGCATGGAACTACTATTATTCTTATAAGAAAAGATAATGATGTTGTTGTTGCAGGAGACGGGCAGGTAAGCTTGGGCAATACTATAATTAAAAGAACAGCAAAAAAAGTAAGGAAAATAGAAAAACGAAACGTCATAGCTGGTTTTGCGGGATCAACTGCTGATGCGCTAACTTTATTTGAAAGATTAGAAGCAAAATTAGAAAAGCACGCCGGAAATTTAACCAGGGCGGCTGTTGAATTAGCCAAGGATTGGAGAACCGACAAATATCTTAGAAGGCTTGAGGCTTTAATGGCAATAGCAGATAAAGAAAAAAGTTTTATTATTTCTGGTACCGGAGATGTTTTGGAACCCGAAGATGGAATTATTGGAATAGGATCTGGTGGTAATTTTGCCCTTGCTGCTGCAAAAGTTTTAATGGAATCCAAGCTCACAGCGGAAGAAATAGCAAAAAAAGCAATATCTGTAGCTGCAGAAATTTGCGTGTATACAAATAACAATATTACAGTTGAAAAAATTTAATGGAAAAATCTAATATTACAAGTTTCAAACCTAAAGAAATTAAAGAGAACATAGAGCAAAGTTCTAATGTAACTTCTTTATCTCCACGAGAAATTGTATCTGAATTAGATAGATATGTAATTGGACAGAAACAAGCAAAGAGAGCTGTTGCAATTGCCTTAAGAAACAGATGGAGGCGTCAAGCATTAACAAAAGAGATGAAAGATGAAGTTTTGCCAAAAAATATTTTAATGATCGGGCCAACAGGAGTAGGTAAAACCGAAATTTCCAGAAGATTATCAAAACTAGCTGAAGCTCCTTTTATTAAAGTAGAAGCTACAAGATTTACTGAAGTTGGATATGTAGGAAGAGATGTAGAACAAATCATAAGAGATCTTCTTGAAATCGCAATAGCAATGGAAAAAGTAAAAAAAAGAAAAGAAGTTTTTACAAAAGCACAACAGGCTGCAGAGGAAAGAGTTCTGGAAGCAATGGTTGGGAATAAAGCCAGTATTGCAACCCGGGAAAGTTTTAGAAAAAGATTGAGAAATGGAGATTTGGATAAAAATGAAATAGAAATTGATGTACATGACAATCCTTCAATGCCGAGTTTTGAAATACCGGGGATGCCAGGAGCAAATGTCGGTATGGTAAATATTGGAGAAATGCTTGGAAAAACAATGGGGAAAAAACCCAAAAAGAAAAAAATGAACGTAAAAGAATCTCATGAAATTTTAATTGCGGAAGAATCTGATAAATTAATCGAACAAGATAAAATTATTAAATCAGCAAAAGTTTCTACCGAAAACAATGGGATAGTTTTTTTAGATGAAATTGACAAAGTGTCTGCTCGAAGTGACAGAATTGGAGGAGATGTATCGAGAGAAGGTGTTCAAAGAGATTTATTGCCTTTGATCGAAGGAACAACTGTCAGCACAAAATATGGAACGATTAAAACTGATCATATTTTATTTATTGCTTCAGGAGCATTTCAGCTAGCAAAACCCTCGGATCTTTTGCCTGAACTTCAGGGCAGACTTCCAATAAGAGTAGAGTTAAATGCTTTAACAAGTGAGGATTTTAAAAAAATTCTAAGAGAGCCTGATAATAGTTTAATTAAACAATATAAAGCTTTGTTAAAAACTGAAAAAATTAATCTTGAATTTACCGATGATGGCATTGAGACCATTGCAGAACTGGCTACAGAAGTTAATTCCAGTATAGAAAATATAGGGGCAAGAAGACTGCACACTATTATAGAAAAAGTCCTAGACGAAATAAGTTTTACTGCCACGGATAGAAGTGGTGAAAAAATTATTATCGATAAAAAATATGTTCAGAAAAACCTGGGCGAATTAGTCAAAGACACTGATTTATCAAAATTTATTCTATAACTTCTTTAGAAATATATAAAGTGCACCTTCACCACCATCTTTTACTTCTGCTTTTGATATACTCTTAATTTTATTTTTAATTTTTGAATTGGCATTTATATAATCGGGTACCGAATTTTTTAATATACTTAAATCTTTGGAAATATATGGATTATTATTGGTTTTAGACCTTAAACCTTTACCCGTTATAACTATAATCTTCTCAACACCTTCCGTAAAGTATTTATCAATAAGTATTTCGATTTTTTTATTAGCCTCATCTAAGGATAAGCCATGCAAATCAACTTTTCTGATTTTTTGTGTAAATGCTTTTTTTTGATCTAAATAATAATCTTTATTCTCAATCGTTTCTTTGCTTGAAGTAAATTTTCTCCATGCCCTAAGGTCTTCTGGTGCAATTTTTTTATTCAAATTAAAATTGAGTTTCTACTAAATACCAGTTTGGATTACTGCTCCACATATTCTTTGAAAATTTCCAAACATCTTTAACCGTTTTAATTATATCTGGGTTGCCCTCTATAACATTATTATTTTTATCTTTTTTGCAAGTTATGATTTCGCTGACAAAATCCACCGTAAAAGTATAATTATTATCTTTTTTTTCAAAATTCTTAATTTCAGCAGATTTAACGCCAACAAATGTTAGTTCTGATTTTAAATTTTCTTTTTTTCTATGATCTATTTCATCAGAAAAATTTTGGAATATTTTTTTATTTAGAAGAGGTTTTAAAGCTTTTTTATCACCTTTGGCAAAAGAAGTAATGATCATTTCATAAGCTTTTTTTGCACCCTTAATAAATTGTTCTTTCGCTATATTATCAAGTTTGCTTGAACTTAAATTAACAACTTTTTTTTCGCTATCGTTTTGTGTAGTCTTTTTGATGAAAAGTTCTCGAAAATCTTTTTTTTCATGACCAGTTCTTCGACCAAGTATTCCTCTTAACCTTAAGATAATAAATCCCGCTATTATCGCCAATAAAATAATATCAAGATATTCGAAGCTACTGTTCATATGTTTTTTGTAACATTTTATTTTATTTAGTATAATGGTTTATATCAATCTACAAAATATATATTCTAAAAAAAATGAGCACACTCCTAATATTTGTTATAGGCATTCCATTAATTGAAATATATTTGTTCATTAAAATTGGATCGACAATTGGCACTTTAAACACCATTGCATTTACAATAATTACTGCTCTAACAGGACTTATATACGCAAGGCACGAAGGTTTTAATACCCTAAAATCGGCTTTTCCTCAGTTGGCAAAAGATGAGATTCCGATCTATGAAATTATTACCGGAGCAACAATAGCTTTTGCCGCATTTCTTCTAATTCTTCCAGGATTTGCAACGGATTTTTTAGGTTTTTTATTAATATTTCCTTTCACTAGAAAATTAATTATAGCAAGGTTTGCAAAAAAATCTAAAACATACAAAAAAACAAAAAAAGATATTATAGAGGGTCAATATGAAGATTTGGACAAAGATTTGAAATGAAAAAAAAATATAAAATATTGGCTGAATTTGCAAAAGATGTTTCTCATGAGACGCCCGATATTGAAACATACCTCCAAACGAAAGACAATATCCTAAAATACAATTTAACTCTGGATATTAATAGCAAGTTATTAAAAAATAAAATGATAGAAATAAATATTATTTCAAAATTTCAAGAGACTAATTTGGAGAAAAAAAGGTCTAATTTTGAAATTACTTATACGGCAATAATTAGAATTGACGAAAATGTTAAAAATGAAAAAGAAATGGAACAAATTGTTTTAAGCGATGTACCAAATGAAATTTATCCAAGACTAGAGGATTTGTTTATTTCATTGGTAAATAAATCTGGTTTTCCGGAGGTTAAGATAGAAAAAAAAATTGACTTCGAAAAATTATATAAAGAAAGATTAAATTAATTAAAAAAAATTTTTTTTTAATTCATTTTTCAAAAATTTATCATGTAATTTTATTTCTTCAGATGTTGGTTGAATAATTTTTTTTGAATATTTCGTAAGTTTAGCATCCTTCATTTTTAAGAACTCATTATTATTTTGTATTGAAAAATCTAGAGTAGGTTCCTTCTGATCTATCAAATTAACATAAACTTTGGACAATAATTCACAGTCTATTAATGCATTATGTTTTTGTCTTTTTGAATAGTCAATTCTGAATTTTTTACATAAAGAATCTAAATTAATAGTAGATCCTGGAAATTTTTCTCGAGCCAATTCCAAAGTATCAATAACTCTGTTTTTTTTTATTATATCTCTGCCAATTATCGTTAATTCATTATTCAAATGTGAAAGGTCAAAATCTGCATTATGTATAATTAATTTTTTATCATTTATAAATTCTAAAAAATCCGTTGCAATTTCTGAAAATTTTTTTTTTTTTAATAAGAATTCATCTGAATAACCATGAATTTTAAATGCGTCCTCGGAGACTTTTCTTTCCGGATTCAATAAACAATGAAAAAATCTTTTAGTTGGGATTTGATCCTTAAGTTCCAAACAGCCTATTTCAACTATTCTGTGACCATCTTTTACTGAGAGACCAGTGGTTTCTGTATCAAGCACAATTTCAAGCATTTTATAAAATTTTTTCTAAAACCTTTTTAACATTTTCTTTAATGGAATTATTCTTAAAATTATTTTTTATCACAAAATTTGATTGTCGCTTTTTAAATTCTATAGGAAGTTGAAGTTCTTTAAATTTTTTTAATATTCTTGTATTAAAATTTGGTTTTTTTTTTAATCTTTTATCAATTTCTTTTTTTTTAGCATCTATAAAAATTAAAATATCATCTTTTTTATTAATTTTATTTTCCATTAATAATGGAATATCCAAAACAATAATTTTTTTTTTTCTATTTTTTTTTATAAAATTATTCATTCTAAATTGGACCTCTGGATGAACAATTTTAACAATTTTATTAAGATTGTTTTCTCCCCCCATAATAGCCTCGAAAAGCTCACTTTTTTTAACAGGAAAAGAAGTTATATAATTGGGAAGTGATTTTTTAAGTTTACTATAACATTTTCTGCTTTTTCTATATAATTTTGCTACCTCAGCATCAGCATTAAAAACTGGATAACCAAATTGTTTCGCTACGTAGCTTTTTCCAGATCCAATATCTCCAACAACCGCAAGTCTAATCATCAATCTAATAATCTATTATCAATTTTTGGCAAAATATTGTGCCAAATTTTAAATGCCAATTGAGCTTGATAAATAAACATCATCTTACCGTTTTCAATTTGATTACCAAATTGCTTTGCCTTTGAGAGAAATTTTGTTTTGTTTGGATTGTAGACAATATCATAAAATAATTTATTTGTTCCAATGCCAGCATAGTTTAATTTTATCTGATCATCGTTTTTCAGGCCTAAACTTGTAGCATTTACTATTATATTAAAATCAGGAGTTTCTCCCCAATCTATAATCTCTAAATCGGTGTACTTTTTTTTTAAATCATCAGCTTTTTCTTTAGTTCTATTGCTTAAAATGATTTTGGCTGCCCCCAACCTTTTCGAAGCTAGAATAATTGAAGGAACCACTCCTCCGGCTCCCAAAATGAATACGTTCTTATTTTTTAAATCATAATTAATATATTTCAAGCTTTTCTCAAATCCACCTATATCAGTATTATCTCCAACAGTTTTATTATCTTTTTTAAAAATCGTATTAACTGACTGAGCTTCCTTCGCAAGTGGCGTTAGTTGATCAAGAAAAGGTATGACGGATTTCTTAAAAGGGACGGTTATATTTATTCCATCTATTTTCCCCTTTTTAACTTCGCCTATAATTTCTTCAATGTCACTTTCGTGAAGCTGTATCTTCTCATAAATAGCGTTTATTTTATTTTCTTTGATCCAGTGATTGTGCAATTTGGGAGACAAAGAGTGCTCAATTGGATTTCCTATGACCAAATATTTTTTCATTATATTGTGTTTAAATATTCCTTTATTTGTTTGATCGGTAAGCCCATAATAGTTTCTTCGTCTCCTTCTATTTTTAAAAATAAAGATTTGCCGTCAGATTCAATTTGATAAACTCCATAAGCATATAATTCTTTATCTCCTATTTTTGCTAAATATGATTTAATTTCATCTAGACTAAGCTGTTTCATTGTTAAATTTGAGGCATCAGTTGAGTTCCAAATCATAGATCCATTTTTAGATATACAAACGGAACTAATTAATTGATGTTTTTGGCCACTTAATTTTAAAAGTGTCCTGAAAGCTTCTTCTCTATTTGTGGGCTTTGAAATAAGCTCTCCATTTAAATCTATAACACTATCTGCGCCTAATACGAGTTCATCGTGTTTTTTTTTACTAATTTTGTTTGCTTTTAATTCTGCTAAATTTTTAGAAATTAACTCCGGCGAGGTGTTTGTTTCCAAAAGCGACTCTTTTATTTGGTCTTCGTTTACTTTTGCTGGAATAACTTCACATTTTATTCCATTGTTTTCTAATATTTTTTTTCTTATTCCGCTCTTTGATGCTAAAATTATACTTTTTATCATCGGAAATGAACAATGTCATAAATTTTTATTATCGAAGCTGCGCTTTCCTCCACAGATTTTCTTGTAACGTCTATAATTGGCCAGTTATTTTTTTTAAAAATATTTTTTGACATTTCAACTTCTAGCCTAATTTTTTCTATATCTGTATACGAACTTGATTTTTTTTCACTCAAAAAATTCATTCTATTTTTTCTTACATCTAAAAGCCTTGATGGCTCTGCTATTAATCCTACTACACATAAAATTTTAGAATTTTTTGTTAAATTGATGGGAATAGAGTTTTCATTTACTATTGGTATGTTGCAGGTTTTATATCCTCTGTTTGCCAAATAAATTGATATTGGCGTCTTGCTTGTTCTACTTATGCCCAAAAGCACAACATCTGATTTTTCTATATCTTTTATTATCTTTCCGTCATCATGTTCCATCGTAAATTGGATTGCTTCGATCCTTTTATAATAATCCTCGTCGAGCACATGTTGTCCGCTAGGTATATGAGAGGCTTCTTGGTGTAGCAGCTTCGAAAACCTTAATATTAAATCGCCCAACACTCCAAAACAAGGTATGTTCTCCTCTCTGCTTTTTTTCACTAAAAACTTAGCTAATTGGGTATCAACGATAGTATATAAAATAATACAGCCTTTTTTTTTCTTACAGATGTCTAATATTTTAGTTATTTGGTTTTCTGTTCTTGTAAATGCATATTGATGAGATGTGTGTTTAAAATTTAAAAATTGAGCTTGTAGAGCTAAAAAAATTCTATCCAGTGTTTCTCCGGTTGAATCCGAAATAAGATAAACTTCGTATACTTTTGTCATTTATAAACTGTTAATAAGTTTCTCAATTATTAACTTTGTTTGGTTTTTTTTTTTATTCTTTATTTTATTAAAACTTATTAATAATAATTAACATATAATTATAAGTGAAAAACTAAATATAAATAATGTCAATTATGAGAATATTTAAGTATTTTGTTAATATTAAAGATAGTTTTAAATTCTATTTTGTTAATAAATATTGAAAAAATTGTATAAAATAATTAATTAAGATTGTTAACATACCATAATACTAATTATATCTTTATTTATATATTATTTATCTATGAGAAGAATAAATATCTGTTTAGAAAATAAAAAATATACAAATATTCCTATTTGGTTTATGAGACAGGCCGGCAGATATCTAAAAGAGTTTAGAAATATTAGAAAAAGTAATCCTAATTTTATTAATCTTTGTCTAAATCAAAAACTTGTAAGTGAAATAAGTCTACAACCAATTAAAAGATTTGATTTGGATGCGGTTATATTGTTTTCTGATATTTTAATTATTCCTTACGGCCTGGGTCAAAAAATTATATTTAAAAAAAAAAATATGGGGCCGCTTCTTGGAGATCTTAATTTAGATTTAATTCTCAATGTTAAAGAAAACGATTTCATAAATCGTATTAAACCAGTCTACAAAAGCCTAAATCTTTTAAAAAATAATATGGATTATAAAAATAAAAGTTTAATAGGTTTTGCCGGTGCCCCTTGGACATTACTTGTTTATATGATTCATAAACGATCACCAAAAAAAGATTTTAATAAAAATAAAATTTTAAATGATAAAAATTTATTAAATAATTTAATCTTAAAATTAGAAGATATTATATGTTTACATATTGATAAACAAATAGAGGCGGGGGCAAACGTTATACAACTTTTTGATTCCTGGGCTGGTTTATTATCAAAAGATGATTTAAATAAATATTGTTATTCTCCGACTCTAAAAATTGTAAATTATATTAAAAAAAAGGGCATACCAATTATTTGTTTTCCCAGGGGTATAAAAAAAGAAGACTATAAAGAATTTTGCTCAATCGTTAAACCGAATGCAATTAGTATTGATTACGAAATTGATCCAGAGTGGATAAAAAACAAAGCTAACAATTTGCCTATTCAAGGAGGATTGGATCCTAAAATTTTATTAACTAGCAAAAAAAATATAAAAAAAAATGTTGATCATTATTTGAATATTTTTTCCGGGTATCCTTATATATTTAATTTAGGTCACGGCATTTTACCAGAAACTGATCCGAACATAATAAAGTATATAATTGATATTATTAGGAAAAAAAAAGTTTAATGAAAAAAGCTGTAATATTATTTAATCTAGGAGGCCCCGATAAATCGGAAAACATCGAACCATTTCTTTTTAATTTATTCAACGATCCTGCAATAATTAATATTCCCTCTATTTTCAGGTACCCATTAGCAAAATTTATTTCTAAAAAAAGAGCCCCAATTGCAAAAAATATATATAAAGAAATTGGAAATAAATCTCCAATTCTTAAACTGACACAAGATCAGGCCAAGAGTTTAGAAAACAATCTGTCAAAAGGGGGCGACTATAAGTGTTTCGTAGTAATGAGGTGTTGGCACCCACGAGCTTCAGATGTAATCAAAAAAGTTAGAGAATACAATCCAGAGGAGGTAATACTTTTGCCTCTTTATCCTCAATATTCTGCCTCGACCTCGGGATCTTCCATTAATGAATGGAGCGATTTATGTAAAAAAGAAAATTATCATGTTAAAACCAAAACTATTTGTTGTTATCCAACAGAAAATAATTTTATAGCTTCGCACATTTCACTTATTAAAAAAACTCTAAAAACAATAGAAAATAATAATTTTAAGTTAATTTTCTCTGCTCATGGATTGCCGAAGAACAAAATAAAAAAAGGAGATCCCTACCAATGGCAAGTTGGGGAAACTGTTAAAAAGATAATGTCCAATTTACAAAATGAAAATTTAAATTATGTAATAAGTTATCAAAGTCGTGTGGGCCTTCTAAAATGGATTGAGCCATCCACAGATGAAGTAATTATTAAATATTCCAAAGAAAAAAAAGGTATAGTTATAGTACCCATAGCTTTCGTGTCAGAACACTCAGAAACATTGGTAGAATTAGATATAGAATATAAAAAATTGGCTGAAAAAAATGGTTGTGACTTTTATAAAAGAGTACCAGCGCTAGGAATGGAAGAGAATTTTATTAAAGGGCTTACAGAACTAGTTTTAAAAAAAGAAACGAGAGGCAATTTTGTTTCATCATTAATGTGTCCTAATAAATATGTAAAATGTCCTTGTTTAGAATTGTGAAAAAATTTATTTTAGAAAAATGAACACCATTTTATTATTTAAATCAATTCATCTAATAGCTGTTATTTCTTGGATGGCAGGACTTTTATATTTACCAAGAATTTTTGTTTATCACAGCGAGGCCGTTACAAAAAACAAATCTGAAGATTTAATGTCTACTTTTAAAATCATGGAAAAAAGACTTTTTATTTATATTATGAATCCTGCGATGATTGTATCTTGGATTTTCGGTGGCTTACTGATTCATGCTGTTGGCATAGATAATTTGAATTCTCTTTGGTTGCAGCTAAAGTTATTTTTTGTGGTCGTTTTAACTATTTATCATTTCTTTTTATTTAATTGTTTAAGAAAATTTACTGAAAACAATAACGCGTATTCGGCTAAATTTTATAGAATAATCAATGAAATACCTACTGTTTTGTTGATTTTAATCATTTTTGTAATAATTTATAAACCATTGTAGACTTGAAATATTGTCGAATAGTAATTATATTCGCTTTATCGCGTTCCTAAAGTAATCAATAAAATTATGAATATCCAAGAGCTTAAAAACACCAGTTCCGAAGAACTTATTGTTAAAGCTGAAAAACTCGAAATAGAAAACCCTAGTACATTAAGAAAACAGGAAATTTTATTTGCGATATTAAAAAAACTTGCAGACAACAAAGAAGAAATTACCGCAGGTGGAGTTTTGGAAGTTTTACAAGATGGCTTCGGTTTTTTGCGGGCAATCGAGTCAAATTATTTACCTGGACCAGATGATATTTATGTCAGCCCAAGTCAAATAAGAA
>Ga0187827_10004360_pt1 | contig 17449 bp, 14 predicted proteins | sample ETNtaG_39_FD_167969 | JGI IMG/M metagenome (GOLD analysis project Ga0187827, IMG submission 167969) | Marine microbial and viral communities from oxygen minimum zone, Eastern Pacific Ocean - ETNP2014_SV_150_PacBio MetaG (Illumina Assembly) | ecosystem: Environmental > Aquatic > Marine > Hypoxic... | reverse complement strand
TTTAATACTGCTCTACAAAGTGAGAGTTTTGCTTCATTATCTGGTTCAGAAACGCTAACTAATAAGACATTAACAAGTGCTGTTTTGAATACTGGAGTTTCTGGTTCAGCTGTTGCTGATGAAGATAATATGTCTTCCGATTCTGCAACTTTACTTGCAACTCAACAATCAATCAAAGCATATGTTGACGCTACGGTTACAGCAGAAGATTTAGATATAACTTCAGATAGTGGTACGATTGATATTGATTTAGATTCTGAAACATTAACAATTGCTGGTGGTACAGGATTGGATTCAAGTGCTTCAAGTACAACAGTTACACTTGCGATTGACTCAACAGTTTCAACACTTACAGGAACTCAAACATTAACGAATAAAACATTAACAAGTCCAGATATTAATACACCTGATATTGATGGTGGTACTATTGATGGTGCTACTATCGCTACAAGTGATATTACAGTAGGTGCAGGAAAAACATTAGATGTAAGTGCTGGTACTTTAACACTGACCAATAATCAAATAAGTGGTGATGCCGTTGAAGGTGGAACAATAGCCGCAACAACAATCACAGCACTAACAACGGCTGGAATAACTGCTTCAGCTAATATTGATCTTGGTGCTTATGAAATGAGAGCACAGACCTTTGAGTCCGATGTAACTACGGGTACTGCTCCATTTACAGTAGCATCTACAACTAAAGTTACAAATCTTAATGCTGATTTGTTAGATGGTATGACCACTATTGATGAAGATGATATGACATCTGATAGTGCTACATCTTTACCAACACAGCAATCAGTCAAGGCATATGTAGATTCACAAGTAACAGCACAAGATTTAGATTTCCAAGGTGATAGTGGTGGTGCATTATCAATAGATTTGGATAGTGAAACTTTAGATATAGCCGGTGGAACAGGATTGACTTCAGTGGGTTCAAGTAATACTGTAACAATAAATTTAGATAATACTGCTGTGACCGCAGGATCATATGGGACAGGTACAGCGATTCCTACATTTACTGTAGATGATCAGGGTAGATTAACAGCTGCTGGTACAGTAGCACTTTCAACAGCTTTACCCGTTACAGCAGACTCAGGAACACAAACCGCGGCAACAGAATTACTTACAGATACTTTGAACTTTGATGGTACTGCAAATCAAATAACAACGGCAATTGCTTCTTCTAGCACTACAGATACAATTACAATTGGAATGCCAGATGACGTAACTATTGATGGCGTTTTAACAGTTGATGGTGCAAGTACATTAACAGGCAATGTGTCCGCTGGTGGAACATTAGATGTAACAGGTGCAACAACACTTAACGGCGCTGTAACATTGGGCAATGCAACAGCAGATGATATAGTAGTGACTGGACGAATTGCCAGTCATGTAGTACCCAAAACAAATGATACTTATGATTTAGGAACATCAGCTTTAAGATATAGAGAATTATTCTTATCAGGATCTTCTATTAACTTGGGTGGGGCCACAATTTCTTCTGATGGATCAGGAGAAGTTGCGATTTCAGGAGATGGAGTGACATTACCTGAAGGCTCAAATGTGGGTGAGGATAAGATTGCTGCTGCATCCGAGTTTGGAGTTCCAATATATAAGGCAAATTTCTATTCAGAGGCCGGCGGATTGGTAACAAGAAATGGAGTATTAAATTTTAAAGCAGTAACAGATGTGTTTACCAATTTTACTTTTGCAGATGGATCAATACTGGCTGATGAACAAGGCCGAGAGTTATTTAGATTTTAAAACAATAAATATAAAGAAGGAATAAAAAAAATGGCAGATAAAATCCCTATAAGAGCTGTATACGATAATAATAACGTAGCTTCAGGTCTTGCAGAATACCAAACAGGAGAAACCGTAGGTGTAGCTCATGGTGGCACAGGTGCGGTTACCTTTACAAATAATAGAGTCCTGACGGGCAACACTGTAGCCGCAATCGTTGATGAAGCTAATCTGACATTTGATGGTTCAACTCTTGCAGTTACAGGTGCTGCTACAGTCAGTACAACTCTAGGAGTCACGGGCGTTATTAGTCCTACGACCCATGTTGATATGCCTGATAGTGCTAACATTAAGTTAGGTACAGGTGATGATATGCAATTATACCATGACGGTACTAATTCATACATAACAAATTCACAAGGTGCATTGAAGATTGCTACAGAGACTTCTGGAATTGCATTAACGATTGGTCATACTACATCAGAAACTACAATTGCAGATAACCTTACTGTAACAGGTGATGCTGGTATTGGTGGAAACCTTACTGTAACAGGTACTTCAACATTTAATGGCGGTACAATTAATCTTGGTGATTCTGCTTCAGATACAATTGCATTTGGTGGAACGATTACGGGTAACCTAGTATTTGAAGGTTCTTCTGCTGATGAGTATGAACTAACATTATCTCCAGGAAATCCAACAGGTGATGTTACAGTTACATTACCAATTTCAACAGATACATTAGTAGGTAAAGCAACTACAGATACACTAACGAATAAAACACTTACAAGTGCATTGATTACAACTAATCTTTCCCCCACAAGTGCAGATGGTGCAGCTTTAGGTTCTGCAACAAAAGAGTTTTCTGATTTATTCTTGGCAGACGCTGCCGTAATTAATTTGGGTGCAGATCAAGATGTTACATTAACCCATGTTGCAGATACAGGTGTTCTACTTAACAGTACAAGAAAAATACAATTTGGTGATAGTGCTTCATTTATTCATCAATCGGCCGACGGAGTAATGACAATTGATGGAGAAGCAACAATTGATTTAAATGCTTCTACGGCAGTTTTAGTAAGTAATGATTTAAAATTAAATAGTGATGCTGCTGTACTAGGACTTGGAGCTGATAATGATGTCACTTTAACACACGTTGCTGATACCGGATTGTTACTTAACAGCACAATGGCGATTCAGTTTAATGATGCATCACAATATATCAACGCACCTTCAAATGCAATTCTTGATATTAACGCTACTGACGAGATTGAATTGAATGCTACTCTGGCAGATGTTAATGCAAACCTAGATGTATCAGGAACTGGTACTTTTGGAGGCATTTTAAAAACAGATGCAACAACTGCTGCAACAACTACAACTGATGGTGCACTACAAACTGATGGTGGTTTGTCAGTAGCCGCAGATGCAGTTATTGGTGATGATCTTAAATTGTTATCTGATGCTGCAGTATTAAGTTTTGGTGCAGATAGTGATGTTACATTGACTCACGTTGCTGATACTGGAGTATTGCTTAATAGTACGATGGCGATTCAATTTAATGATGCATCACAATACATTAATGCTCCAAGTGCTACAGTATTAGACATTAATGCAACAGATGAAATTGAACTAAACGCTACTCTGGCAGATGTTAATGCAAACCTAGATGTGTCGGGAACTTATACTGGTGGTGGTTTGATGACCACCGGGGGCAACATAGTAATCCCAGACGCAGGAAATATTGGTTCTGTGGGAGACACAGATTCAATTGCAATTGATTCTTCAGGTAATGTCACACTATCACAAAACTTAACAGTAACAGGTGACTATACAGTAAACGGTACTACGACCACAATATCTACTACTAATATGGTTGTAGAAGATAACCTGATTGAACTTAATAACGGTGCAAGCTCTAACGCTAACGATACTGGTATTGTCATAGAACGTGGTTCTACAGGTAACAATGCTATATTCATGTGGGATGAAAGTGCAGATACATTTCAAGTAGGTACTACAACCGCAACAGGTTCAAGTACAGGAAACTTGACAGTAGCAGATGCACCATTTGCAGCTGCCGCAATAACAGCCAGTGGTGTGGTAACAGGAACAGGCTTTACTATTGGTAGTGCAGTTATCGACGAAGCTGATTTAGAACAGATAGATGACTTGACTGCTGGTACAGTTACAGCTTCAAAGGCTCTAGTTGTAGATGGTAATAAAGACATTGGAACAATTAGAAACTTAACAATAGACGGTGTGTTTACTGATGGAAATTATACATTTGATACGAGTGGTAACGTATCTGGTCTGGGAACAGTTGGTTGTGGAGCTATTACTACTAGTGGAAACTTGGCAGTAACAGGAACTATCACAGGTGATACTTCTCTAACTCTTGATTCGACCACTTTAACTACTGCTGAACTTGGTGTGTTAGATTCAGTTACAGCAGGAACTGTTGCAGCTTCTAAAGCTGTAGTTGTAGACTCTAATAAAGATATTGGAACTTTCCGAAACGTAACAATAGATGGCACGTTCTCAGATGGTAACTATACATTTGATACGAGTGGTAACGTCAGTGGATTGGGTACAATAAGTTCAGGTGCAATAACAACTTCCGGTGGGTTAACCATGACGGGAAGTGGCACTATTATATTTGAAGGCGCAACTGCTGATGAATATGAAACAACATTAACAGTTACAGATCCAACGGCAGACAGAACAGTTACGCTACCAAATTCTACAGGAATTTTAGCCAATCAAGCATATGCACAGATGATAGCTATTGCACTAGGGTAAACGTATGGCAACACCAACAACGAAAGCTACATTGAAAGAATGGTGCCTACGAAGATTAGGTAAACCTGTGATTGAAATTAATGTAGATGATGACCAAGTAGATGACCGTCTAGATGAGGCGCTGCAATATTTTGCAGAATTTCATTCTGAAGGTGTTGAAAGAATGTATCTTAAACATGAGATAACAGCAGCCGATAAAACTCGAGCAGCTCTTGCTAACGATGCAACAACAACAGCAACAGATAAGGTAACAGCTGGTGTAACTGGAGATTGGGATGAAACTTATAATTATATTCCAGTACCAGATGCGGTGATGTCAGTATTAAATGTATTTCCTTTTAGCGACAAATCTACTACAAATATGTTTGATATTCGATATCAGATGCGATTAAACGATCTGTATGATTTTTCTTCCGCATCAATTATGCATTATGAAATGACACTGCAACATTTAGATTTTTTAGATCATATTTTAACAGGAGAAAAGCCTTTAAGATTTAATGTACATCAAAATAGATTATATGTAGATATGGACTGGGATAATGATATTGCAACAGGTGAATGGTTAGTAGTAGAATGTTATCGTAAACTAGACCCAACTGTATGGACTGATATCTATAATGATTTCTTTTTAAAGAAATATGCAACCGCATTGATTAAAAAGCAATGGGGTCAGAATCTTATCAAGTTTAATGGAGTTACAATGTTGGGTGGGGTAACAATGAATGGTGAAATGATTTTTTCACAAGCTCAAGAAGAAATTATACGACTTGAAGAAGAAATGCGATTAACTTACGAGATGCCTGTAGACTTTGCTGTAGGGTAGACGATGGCAACTTCAGTTTATTTCAACAAAGGAACAAATACCGAACAATATCTCTACGAAGATTTAATAGTAGAGCAGTTAAAGGTGTTTGGACATGATGTTTATTATCTTCCCAGAACTTTAATAAAGGAAGATACATTGTTTGGTGAAGATGTTTTATCAAAATTTAATGATGCATATGGTATTGAAATGTTTATGGAACAAGTTGAAGGATATGGTGGGGAAAAAGAATTAGTATCCAAATTTGGTTTAGAGATTCGTGATGAGGCTACTTTTGTAGTATCTCGCAGGCGTTGGATTTCCTTGATTGGGCAAGACTCAAATCTTATAGTGGCACCACGTCCTAATGAAGGAGATTTAATATATTTTCCTAGACTTCAAAAATTATTTGAAATAAATTTTGTAGACCATGATGATCCGTTTTTTCAAGTAGATAACCTACCTGTATATAAATTATATTGCAGCACGTTTGAATATTCAAGTGAACAACTTGATACAGGTATTGCTGCAATAGATGTCATTGAAGATGAATCTAGTTTGGATGTTTTGTTTTATCAGATATCACTTGAACAGACATCAGATTATAACGAGGAAATGGCACTTGAAGATGGATACTTGTTACTGGAAGAAACTGATGGAGATAATATTCTTGGAGAAACGGAATCTGGCGGTAATTGTCTGATAACAGAATACGGAGATTACATTATAAATGAGTCTTACGTTATAGATACTATAGATGACCAAGCTACAAATATATTTATAGAAACGCAAGCAGATTCAATATTGAATTTCACTGAAGGCAATCCCTTTGGTGAACCTAGAGGAGGTTACTAATGTTTGGTAGAACATATTACCATGAAATTTTAAGAAACACTATCATAGCTTTTGGAACATTGTTTAATGATATTCATATCGTTAGAACAGATGCAGGTGGAACAACTCAACAGTCTATGAAAGTTCCTTTGGCCTATGGTCCAAAACAAAAGTTTCTTGCAAGATTGAGAGAAGATGCTAATGTTGATAGAAAAATTGCAGTATCTTTGCCTAGAATAGGTTTTGAAATGGGCGCTATCGAATATGATGGCTCTAGAAAGTTAAATAAAATGATTAAAACTAGAAAAGTGAAAGGTACAAAAGGAACACAAATGGATATACAATATAGTCCTGTTCCTTATAACGTAAATTTTGAAATGTTTGTTATGGCAAAAAATAGTGATGATGGAGTTCAAATTGTAGAACAAGTAATTCCTTATTTTCAACCAGACTATAGCATTACTATTAATGCAGTCCCTGGTATGGATATAATAAGAGATATCCCAATCGTATTAAACAGTACAGGTTATGAAGATACCTATGATGGTGATTTTATGACTAGACGAGCCCTTATCTACACATTTTCATTTTCTGCAAAAACTTATATGTATGGTCCTGTTATTACATCTTCCGTAATTAAGAAAGTGGATGTCGATCAATATGCAGACCTTAAAGAGAAGGCACCTACAAGAGTACGACAATATTCTGTTTCTGGAGTCGAGAAGGCTGTTGGTGCTGATGAAGATGACAACTTTGGATTCACAGAAACTTTGAGTGAATGGGTCTAATGGCTGCTGATTTAAATTTAGCCTTGTCAGAATTTTTAGGTATCACTGGAGGGACTGGTGATGTTAAAAATGAGATATTGAACGGTGATAAAGAATTGTGGGCTCCTAGGAAGGGTAAATTGATAGTCCGGCCTGATGAACCTGAAGATATGGATTCTGACTATAAGTATAGTCGAGAAAATTTCTATAGTCTTATCGAGCGTGGTCAAGATGCCATTGACGGAATATTAGATTTAGCTAAAGAAGGAGAACATCCTAGAGCATATGAAGTTGCAGGTCAGTTGATTAAGAATGTAGGTGAAGTAACAGAAAAATTAGTTGATCTGCAAGAGAAGATGAAAAAATTGAAAGAAGTTCCTGAGCATGGACCTAAAAGTGTTACTAATGCATTGTTTGTTGGATCTACTAAAGAACTTCAAAAGATGTTAAAGAGTAATGGCTGATACATATAAAGGAAATCCCAATCTTAAAGGTGCTGGCGCTGAGATAAATTTTACCGAAGAACAGGTAAAAGAATTTATCAAGTGTTCTAAAAACCCAGGTTACTTTATAGAGAACTATGTAAAGATTGTTAGTATTGATCACGGTTTAATTCCTTTCAAACTCTATCCCTTTCAAAAAGAAATGATTGGGACCTTTCACAACAATCGTTTTACAATATGTAAACTACCTAGACAGTCAGGTAAGTCAACCGTACTTCTAGCTTATTTGGTACACTATTTAATTTTCAATGAAACTATTAGTGTAGCTATCCTTGCAAACAAGGCACAAACTGCTAGAGATTTACTTGGGAGATTTCAGTTAGCCTATGAACACTTGCCCGAATGGATGCAACAAGGGGTCATCAACTGGAACAAAGGAAGTCTCGAATTGGAAAACGGATCCAAAATCCTTGCGAGTTCGACTTCTGCTAGTGCTGTTCGTGGTGGGTCTTATAATCTTATCTTTCTTGATGAGTTTGCTTTCGTTCCTTCAAATATTGCAGAACAGTTTTTTAGTTCTGTGTACCCGACTATCTCGGCTGGTCAAACATCGAAAGTAGTAATCGTATCAACGCCACATGGTATGAATATGTTTTATAAGTTGTGGCAAGATGCAGTAAACGAAAAAAATGATTTTGTACCTATTGAAGTATCTTGGGATGAAGTTCCGGGAAGAGATGATGCCTGGAAAGAACAAACAATCAAAAATACTAGTGAACAACAGTTCCTACAAGAGTTTGAATGTTCGTTTCTAGGGTCAATAGATACATTAATAAGCCCAACAAAATTACAAGTTATACCTACAATGGATCCTATAGAATCTAATGGTGGGTTAGACATTTATGAAAAACCTATTAAGGATAATCAATATTGTATTACTGTAGATGTTGCTCGTGGGGTCCATGGTGATTATTCTGCTTTTGTTGTTTTAGACATTACAACTATACCATATAAAGTTGTAGCGAAGTATAGAAACAATGAGATAAAGCCTTTGGCGTTTCCTGAACTAGTACATACTGTGGCTAAAAATTATAATACAGCACAAGTATTAGTTGAGGTAAACGATGTCGGAGGCCAGATTGCAGACGCCCTACATTACGATTTAGAGTATGAAAACCTTATAATGACACAAATGAGAGGACGCTTAGGTCAGGTAGTAGGTAGTGGCTTTGGAGACAAGGCTACAGAGTTGGGTGTACGAACTACAAAAGCAGTAAAGAAGATAGGTTGTTCCAACTTAAAACAGATGATAGAAGGGGATAAACTTATCATTAACGATTTTGATATTATCGTTGAACTATCTAATTTTGTTTCTAAAGGAACGTCCTTTGAAGCAGAAGATGGTGCGACAGATGATATGGTGATGTGTCTTGTATTTTTTGCATGGTTAACTAATCAAAATTATTTTAAAGAGTTAACCTCTGATGATATCCGTAAGAGATTATATCAGAGTCAACAGAAAATGATTGAAGAAGATATGTCACCTTTTGGATTTATAGACGATGGTATAACTATGACTGAAGAAGCTCCATTTGTAGATGTTGATGGAGATTTTTGGCATCCGGTACAGAAAGCTCCAGATTATTGGTGAGGCCAAGGTAGTCCAACTTCATCATCTGTTACCCGCATATAATATCTATCAGCTTTACAGTGCATACAGACAGGTATACTTTTTTCTATAAGCTCTAATGCTGTTTTATATTCTGTAGATTTTTTTCCATATCGTAGAATATAATGTTGAATTTTTTTATGATGTGGAAACCAAACTAGATGATGAGGTGAATCGTGATTGCATACCCGACAAAATTTATCATCAAAAGTTTTTAATAATCGTAAGTGTCTACCTAAATCACGCATTTCGTGTGTTTTCCCTTTATAATATATTTATACATTTCACACTTTAGGTGTATTTAGAAATAGACATAATTATAAATAATAATAAGAAAAAACAAAAGTGATTTAGTCCCTAGATAATATTTAAACAAGGAGATTAATAGAATGGCTACAACACTCGTTTCACCGGGTATTCAAGTTAAAGAAAAAGATTTAACGAATATGGTCATTGGCGATTCTGATAGTATAGGTGCTGTCGCTATCGTCTCAGAAAAAGGTCCCGTAGAACAAATCATAACAGTTTCCAACGAGACAGAATTAGTAGAATATTTTGGTAAGCCTAATAACTATACTTTTGAATGGTTTTTTACAGCTGCATCATTTTTAAAATATGCAAAGGTACTAAGAGTTATTCGTATTAATTCAGGTCATGTAAATGCTTGTGTTAGTGGCACAGCCGTTATTATCAAGAATAATGAGCATTGGGTAGAAAATTATGCAGACGCTACAGGTAATGTTGGAATGTGGGCCGCTCGGTCGCCAGGTACTTGGGGTAACAGCCTCAAAATATGGCAGTGTCCTAGTGCTACTGTCTATGAACAACATCTTGGTTCAAACAACCTAGTCGATGATGCGGCCGCAGATGAAGGCGATTTAACAATAAAGGTTCAAAATGTTGATAATACCGATTATGCTATCGTAGTAAATGATATTTTAGCTTTTACTTCTGACAACGCCGGTGCATCACCAGTTTCAGGTCACGAAGGTATAGAATACATCGTTACGGACGTAAACACAACTACAGACATAGTTCAGTTAAAGCAACATGGTGTATTCTCTACAAAGGGTCTGGCCGCTGCTGTTCCTAATACCTCTAGTATCACACGCCGATGGCGTTGGTACGATGAGTTTTCTGGTGCACCTGGTACATCTAAATTTGCATCTGATAAGGGTGGTTCTGGTGATGAGATGCATATCATCATTACAGATGAAGATGGTGATCTTACAGGCACAGCTAACACAATTCTAGAGAAGTGGGATAAAGTATCCAAGGCTTCTGATGCAAAGACAGATAGCGGTGATAATAATTATTATCGTGATGTTCTTTATAATAGATCCGAATATATCTTTTGGATGGATCATAATACAGCTGGTAGTAATTGGGGAACATCTGCGACCGGCAAAACATTTACAAATGTTAATATAGCTAACGAAGCTTCATTGGCCAATGGTACAGATGACTATTCACCAACAAATGGTGAAAAGAAATCTGCATACGATTATTTTGATGACGATACAGTAGTTGTCAATCTGATGATGGCAGGTCCTGGCGATTCTACTCATGCCGGTAACCTTATCGACATCATGGAAAAACGTAAAGACATGATGGCGTTTATTTCACCTGAAAGGGCAGACGTTGTAAATGTATCAAACTCAAATACACAGACAGAAAACGTAAAGAACTTCTTTTTGAACCTTGCTAGTTCGTCTTATGTAGCATTTGATAGTGGTTATAAGAAAATGTACGATAAGTATAATGACGTATATCGTCATGTACCTCTTAACGGTGATGTTGCAGGTTGTTGTGCAGCAGCCGATCTAGAGGCAGCCCCATGGTATTCGCCAGGTGGGTTAAATCGAGGTAATATCAGAGCGACAGTTGGTCTAGCCTATAACCCAACAAATGCACAGAGAGATATTCTGTATCGTAATAGAGTTAATCCTGTTACTACATTTCCAGGTCAGGGTACACTCCTTTATGGAGATAAAACAGCTCTGGCACGGAATAGTGCCTTTAATAGAATTAATGTACGTCGATTGTTTAACCATATTGAAAAAGCTATTGAAGAAGCTGCAAAAGCAGTTGTCTTTGAATTCAATGATGAGTTTACACGATCACAGTTTGCTGGTGCAGTAGAACCTTTCCTGAGAGATGTACAGGGTCGTCGTGGTATTACAGATTTCTTAGTCGTTTGTGACGAAACTAACAATACAGGTCAAGTAATTGACGCAAATGAGTTCCGGGCAGATATTTATATTAAGCCGGCACGTTCCATTAACTTCATCACATTAACATTTGTTGCTACTCGTACAGGTGTTGATTTTAGTGAAGTAATTACATAAAAGGAGAAAAAAACTAATGGCTAATTTAAGTAATTTTGTAGGGGCCTTGAAAGATGGTGGTACAAGGGCTAATCAGTTTGAAGTGTCCCTTCAATTAAAAGCTATAACTTTACCATCTGATTTCTCATTCCTTTGCCGCGGAACATCTGTACCAGCTTTGACGATTGGTGAGGTTGCAATACCTTATCGTGGACGTCAGATTTATGTGTCAGGGGATAGGACGTATGAGCCTTGGGCTATCACAGTAATAAGTGATAGGACCCAATCCATGAGATCATTTTTTGAACAATGGCAGAATCATATTGGTGATATTGGTAACAAAACTGATAGAACTGATATAGGACAACAGCCTTCAAAATATTATGCAAATGCAACAGTTATGCAGAAAGACCGTAATGATGAAACTTTAAGATCGTATCATTTGTATGATGTTTGGCCTACAACTATAGATGCTGTAGAGTTGAACTATGAAACGAATGATGCAGTTTTAGAATTTGGTGTAACTTTCAGATTTAATTTTATGACAATTGCTGGTGAAGGTGCTTCTGCTTCCGGTGGCAAGGTATCAGTCGAGCCTTGGACCTGATTTAATCTGATTTTATATCACAGTTTTGAAGTGATATAAATAGTTATACTATGGCAGAATTATTTGGTTTTACAATTAAACGGGCAGGGAGTGACAATGCGAAAAGTTTTGTCGCTCCTTCGTCCGATGATGGTTCTTTAGACATTGGAGCTGCAGCAGGCTTTTTTGGTCAATATTATGGCGCCGAAGCAACTCCGAAAAATGATTTCGACCTAGTTAAAAAATATAGAGCAGCAGCTGAACATCCTGAAGCAGATCAAGCAATAGAAGATATAGTTAATGAAGCTATTATCTCTGATGAAGGTCAACCTTCAGTATCAGTTTCTCTAGATTATGTAGATTTTTCAGTATCAATTAAGAAAAAAATTCAAACAGAGTTTGACCATATTCTGAAGATGCTTCATTGGAATAATAAATCCCATGAACTCTTTAAGAGATGGTATATCGACGGTAGAATTTATTTTCATAAATTGGTAGATGAAAAAGATACTTCAAAAGGTGTTCTAGAATTACGTTATATTGATCCTAGAAATATCAAAAAAGTAAGAGAGATTGAAAAAGGTTCGGCCGGCAATACTCAGGCCGCTGATCTTGTTAAAGCTGTACGAGAATATTTTTTATATAGTGAAGATGGAATTTATCCAGGAATATCAGGTAGAAATAACACAGGTCAAGGATTACCTATTTCCAGCGATTCTATTTCTTATATCACATCAGGTCTATACGAACCGACAACGAATCAAGTTTATTCACATCTACATAAGGCAATCAAGCCTGTAAATCAATTAAGAATGATTGAAGATGCGGTAGTTATCTATCGTATTTCACGGGCACCTGAGCGTAGAATATTTTACATTGATGTTGGTAATTTACCTAAGCAAAAGGCAGAACAGTATCTCAAAGACATTATGAATCGGTATCGAAACAAACTTGTTTACGATGCTAATTCAGGTGAAATAAGAGATGATCGTAGTAAAATGTCGATGCTTGAAGATTTTTGGTTACCCCGGAGGGAAGGGGGTAGGGGCACAGAAATAACAACACTACCCGGTGGCCAGAATCTTGGCGAATTAGAAGATATCAAGTATTTTCAAGATAAACTTTATCGTTCATTAAATGTTCCTATTTCTAGAATGGAAGCTGAAAGTGGTTTTAATTTAGGCCGAGCAGCAGAGATTACTAGAGATGAGGTTAAATTTACAAAATTTGTTGGTAAACTTCGCAAAAAGTTTGCTTCTCTTTTCCATGATGTATTAAGAACTCAATTAATACTCAAGGGTATTATTACAGCAGAAGATTGGGAAAATATTAAAGAAAATATTTCTTATGATTTCTTACAGGATAATCATTTTTCAGAATTAAAAGATTTAGAAATTCTTGGAGATAGATTGGATCATATGGATAGAATTCAAGATTATATCGGTAGATATTATTCACATGATTGGGTGCGTAGAAACATATTGCGCCAATCTGAGAAAGAAATGCAAGAACTCGATGCTCAAATTGATAAAGAAAAGGATATGACAGATGGTGGAGAAGATGATTATATGATGGCGGGTGATGAAGAAGAGCAACAACATATTATAAATAGTTGAGGAGAGAAAGCATTATGGAAAAAGTTACAACAGAGCCTATTCAGGATAGTGAACTTAAAGCCGTTGTTAATGCAATAGCTGGAGGTGATAATGTCGCTGCGCAGGCAAGTTTTGATTCAATTATGCAGAGTAGAACACAAGCTGCATTAGAGTTGAAAAAAACAGAATTAGCAGGAAATATATTTGCACAAAAGCAAGAGGAAGTTCCAGAGGAAGAATAAAATGAAACTCATATCCGAGCATATCGAAGAAATTGAATATCTTACAGAGGCCGATGAGAACGGTGAAAAGAGTTATAAGATTCGTGGCACCTTTCTTCAAGCTGATGTAAAAAATCGTAATGGTCGTATATATCCTATGAATATTCTTGAAAAAGAAGTTAGTAGGTATAACAAAAATTTCATTCAGAAAAAGAGAGCATTTGGAGAGTTAGGTCATCCAGATGGTCCTACAGTTAATCTAGAAAGAGTTTCACATATGATTACTAAATTGTATCCTGACGATAAGAATTTTATTGGAGAGGCAAAGATCATGGATACTCCCTACGGAAAAATTGTAAAAAATCTTATTGATGAAGGTGCCCAATTAGGAGTTTCGTCAAGAGGTATGGGTTCATTAGAACCAAAGAAAGGTGCACAGTATGTAAGAAGTGATTTTTATCTTGCTACTGCTGCTGATATCGTCGCGGATCCATCTGCACCTAATGCATTTGTTGAAGGCATTATGGAAGGTAAAGATTGGGTTTGGGACAATGGTATCGTCAAGGAAGTAGTTATTACCAATTATAAAAAGACTTTGGATAAAAAATCTGAAGCTTTAGGTAGAAAGCAGACCAAGATTTTCGCAGACTTCCTTTCAAAATTATAAAATTTATAAATAATAATAAATTAAAATAGGAGTTTAATCCAAATGTTAGAACAAGACTTAAACAAAGAACTGGAAGAGCTTCTTGATGCTGAACTTACAGAGGACGAAGTTAAGGCAATGGAGGAAGAAATTTCTCAATTGGATGAAGTTGAAGAAGTTGGTGGAGTTGCAAAAATGAAACCTGCTTCCGGTAAAGCTACACCTTTAAAGTCTGGTGGTGGTGATAAGTCAGAGCTTAAAAATGATGCAGACGATTTGGGAGGTGCTGGTGCAGACACTCCTGAAGAAGAATCTGCTTCACATAAGGCTGGTGATAAAATCAAAAAGGCTAAAGATGTACAGTCTAAAGGTGCTAAAGCAGAGCCTAAAGTTTCTCAAGGAAATTCGGCGCAAGCAACTCCTGGTGAGAAAATGAAACTTGCCGCTGGTGATGAAATTGACCACGACGGAGAACAACTAGAGGAAGCTCGGATGACCAAAGCAAAAATGCTTGAGGATCTAGGTAAGATGATCGAAGGTCTCGGAAAGATGAAAGCTACTGAACTTAAAGGTGTGCATGAACGAGTTAAGAAAATCGTTAGTGGTCACCATGAAGATGAGGAAGAAGTTGATGAATCTAAAGAGTCTAAAGAACTTAAGCAACTAGAAGCCGCAAAAGCGGAAATTGAAGAAAAGATTAAAAAGATTTCTGTTAAGGAAGATGTCGAAGCCTTAGTGCAAGGTGAAGATGACCTTTCAGACGAATTCAAAGAAAAAGCCGCAACAATCTTTGAAGCCGCTGTAAAGACTAAAATCCGTGATGAAATTGAAACTATTGAAGATGAGTATGCTGAAAAATTAGCAGAATCTATTGTCAAACATGACGAAGAAACTTCAGAGAAGGTTGACGCCTATTTGAACTACGTTGTGCAAGAATGGATGAAAGACAATGAAGTTGCTATTGAGCATAAACTCAAAACTGATATTTCAGAAAATTTCATTACAGCTCTTAAAGGTCTCTTTGAAGAGCATAATATTACTGTACCTGATGAGAAGTTTGATGTTCTTGATGCCGCGGCAAAACAGGCCGACGAAATGGAAGCCAAGTTGAATGAGCAGATTGAAAAGAATGTTGAACTTTCACAAAAGGTTTCAGAACTAGAGAAGAATGAGATTCTAGTAGATGTAGCTTCTGATCTCGCTGATACAGAAGTTGAGAAATTTGTTGGACTAGCAGAGAGTGTAGAGTTTGAAGATTCTGATGATTTTAAAAAGAAACTTCAGACGATTAAGGAAAGTTATTTCCCACGACATTCTGTGAAGGATGACGAAGCTGAGGCAGCACCAGTATACGACGAACACGGTGATTTAAGTAATCAGATGGCTGCTTATATGTCTGCAATCGAAAAAGCTGAAAAAAGAGCGCAGAAATAAAGATTTTTATAAATAATAACAAAGTAAAACAAAGGAGATATCCAAAATGTTTCAATCGGAACAACTACAGGAAAAATGGCAGCCAATCCTAGACCATCCTGACCTTCCAGGTATCAAGGATTCTTATAAGCGTGCTGTAACGTCAGTTATCCTGGAAAACCAAGAACGGTCCATGGCCGAAGATCGGGCTTTCTTGTCAGAGGCCGCCCCTACTAACTCTACCGCTGGTTCAGTAGATAATTGGGACCCAATCCTCATTTCATTGATTAGACGATCAATGCCTAACTTAATTGCATATGATGTTTGCGGCGTCCAGCCAATGTCAGGCCCCACAGGCTTGATCTTTGCAATGAAGTCACGTTATACCAACTCAGCCGGTACAGAAGCCTTTACGTCACAAGCTGATACAGATTTCTCGGCAGAAGATGCCGCAGGCGATCTACAGGGTGTCGATCATACAGGTGACAACGTACTCAATGATATGAGTGCAGTCGTAACTGCAACTGGTCTAACAACTGCTCTGGGAGAGACCTTGGGTGATGGAGCAACCAATGCTTTCGCAGAGATGGCATTCAGTATTGACAAAGTAACGGTCACAGCCGTTAGCCGTGCGCTCAAAGCTGAATACACGATGGAACTTGCTCAGGATCTTAAAGCCGTTCACGGTCTAGATGCTGAAACAGAGTTAGCTAACATTCTGTCAACAGAAATTCTTGCAGAAATTAACCGTGAAGTAGTGCGTACCATTTACACGACAGCCAAGGCTGGTTGTGCATACAATACGACAACTGCTGGTATTTTCGATCTTGATACAGACTCTAACGGTCGCTGGTCAGTTGAGAAATTCAAAGGTTTGATGTTTGCAATCGAACGTGATGCCAATGCAATCGCAGTTGATACACGCCGCGGTAAGGGCAATATCATATTGTGCGATTCTGACGTTGCTTCTGCTCTGTCAATGGCTGGTCTATTAGACACAGGTTCTAACCTGTCTGATAACCTTTCTGTCGATGACACAGGCAATACATTTGCTGGTACACTTAATGGTCGTTTTAAGGTCTATGTCGATCCTTATTCAAACAACAGTCTTGCTACAAAGTTCTACGTTGTTGGATATAGAGGCACATCGCCTTATGACGCTGGTGTATTCTACTGTCCGTACGTCCCATTGCAGATGGTTCGTGCCGTTGGTGAGAACACCTTCCAGCCGAAGATTGGCTTCAAAACTCGATATGGTATGACTGCAAATCCGTTCGCAACCTCACGTGGCACAGGTGCTATTGACCTGACCAACCCAGATGCGGCCGATTTGAATACATACTACAGACGAGTTCAAGTTGCTAATATCATGTAAATTTGCATAAAATAGTCACTTAGAATAACTATAAAGACTAGTTTAGAGACCCCGCCTTAGCGGGGTCTTTTTTTATCTATACTTTCACTTAATAATTAAGTGTAATTGAGTGTATAAATAGTAATATGGCAACAATAGACGCTTTAAGAAGGCAACCCGATACATTTGACTATGCACAGTCTAGTCAGTTTCTAGTTACATTGGGAAATTTCCCTTTGTC
>Ga0187827_10004359_pt1 | contig 17450 bp, 12 predicted proteins | sample ETNtaG_39_FD_167969 | JGI IMG/M metagenome (GOLD analysis project Ga0187827, IMG submission 167969) | Marine microbial and viral communities from oxygen minimum zone, Eastern Pacific Ocean - ETNP2014_SV_150_PacBio MetaG (Illumina Assembly) | ecosystem: Environmental > Aquatic > Marine > Hypoxic... | reverse complement strand
CAATCTGACTGGCGACGGCGCTGATTATCTTATCCGCTCCCAGGGATGCACCCACCTCCAGTTCCACTACAGCCTTGACCGCCTCGCCCCATTTCTGGTCGGCAACGCCAATCACGCACACAGCCGTCACCTGGTGCATGCTCCGAATCGCGCCTTCGACCTCGGCGGGATACACGTTTTCGCCGCCGGTTTTTATCAGTTCTTTTTCCGGCTTGCGGCCTCTGTAATAGAGATAACCGTCATCGTCGAATCTGCCCACGTCCCCGGTGTGGTGCCAACCCTGCCTGAAGGCAAAGTCGGTGGCCACGGCATCGCGCCAGTAGCCGGCGAATACCAGCGGGCCGCGCATGACGATTTCTCCGTCCGCGCCCACGGGTACGTCTTCGCCGCCATCGTCCACGCAACGCACCTGCGCGAGCGGCAAGGCGCGCCCGGCCGCGCCCGGCTTTTCATCCCAGTTCATGATGACGCCAAAACCGGAGGTTTCCGCCTGCCCAAAACCGGTCCAGAATTGAGCATGCGTGTGCCGCAGCAGTTGTTTAATCGTGTCGGGCGCGTCTAGGCCGAACACATATCGCAGGCTTTCCCATTTCCCTCCGGTTTTCTCGCGCGCCTGCAGCAGCATGCTGAGTATCGGTGGGAAATCGGGGATTAGCGAGACGTTGTGCGCGTCCATCATCGTGGCGGCCGCGTTCGCATCGAAAGTCTCCATCACCACGTTCGCACCGCCGGCTTGCATAGTTGCCAGCGAGAGCCCCAGCGACGCGATGTGAAAAAGCGGCAGCGCGGCCAGATGGCGGTCGGATGCGCTCAGCCCGAGCGCGGTTATGGCCTGATAACCCGCGAAGATGAGATTGGCGTGCGTCAGTATCGCCCCGCGCGGTGCCCCGGCGGTGGCCGCGGTGGAGATGATGGCAAAGGGGTCATCGGAACTCACCTCCGCCGCCGGGCAGGGGTCGGCATATAATTGCCCAAACGGGGTGAAACCTTTCGCGCCGGTGCTCATCACGATTCGCTCAGGCACTGCGCTCAGGTCGGATTCAGCCAGCTGATCCATATTTGCCGCGCTGACGACGAGCATCTTTGGCTCGGCCAGCGCAATCACTCCGCTAACCTCGGCGGCGGTCAGGCGCCAGTTGATCGGGTATGCGATTGCGCCGCTGCGGGCGCACGCGCCGTACAGTTCGAGGTATTCAATTGAATTCTGGGCGAGCACGCAAACGCGGTCGCCTTTTCCAACGCCGCGGGAGTTCAGGCCGCCGGCCAGCCGGTCCACTTGCTGCAGGAACTGGCCGTGAGTGACCGTGCGCTCGGCGCTGATGGCAGCCGGCGCTTCGCCGCGCACCAGCGCATTGTGTTGCAGCAGCTCGTAAAGATTGAAAGTACGCATCCGGCGCTTCACCCCAGCCAGCGCTTGCGGCGCTTATAGTGTTTCACGTCGCGATAGCTCTTGCGTTCACCCATTTGCGTCAGTCCCAGATAGAACTCCTTGATATCCTCGTTGTCCTTGAGTTGTTCCGCAGTGCCATTCAGCACCACCCGCCCGGATTCCATCACGTAGGCATGGTCGGCCACTTCCAGAGCGATGCGCGCGTTTTGCTCCACGAGCAGAATGGAGGTGTTTTCTTCTTGATTGATTCGTTTTATGACTTCAAAGATTTCCTGCACCAGCAGCGGCGCAAGACCCAGAGAGGGTTCATCCAGCATTAATAGCCGGGGGTGAGACATCAACCCGCGGCCGATGACCAGCATCTGCTGCTCCCCCCCCGAAAGATAACCACTGGTTTTTCGGCACAGATCTTTCAGGCGCGGAAAGTAGTGATAGACCTGTTCGATGTTGTGTTGCACGGCGCTACTTTTCAATGAGCCGGGGCGGATAAGCGCGCCCGAGAGAAGATTCTCCTCTACCGTCAGGTGCTCGAATAGCTGCCGTCCCTCCAGCACCTGTACAATGCCGAGGCGCACAATCTCGTCCGGCGGAAGGTTCTCAATGCGGACGTCGTCAAACTCTATGCTGCCGCGCGTGACCTCGCCTTCCTCGGTGTGCAGCAGACCGGAGGTCGCCCGCAGCGTTGTTGTCTTGCCCGCGCCGTTCGCCCCCAGCAGCGACACTATCTGACCTTCGCCGACCTGCAGTGAAACGCCACGCAGGACGAGGATGACATCGCTGTATATGACTTCGATATTGCTTATTTTCAGCATCTGCATTCTGGAAGTTGCGGGTCCGGGCGATACCGGCAGCCGCACCGCGTTGCGAACAACGCGAAACGGAAAACGCTGATTACGCCTCGTGCCTCACGGTTATCGCAACGGGGAGCGCCCCTCAAAAGAGGGGCGCTCCTTTCAGCGCAGCCAGCGTTTTACTCTGCCGGCCAGGCTCTGGGTAGCTCAAACCAGTCAGTGATTGGTACGATTTGGATGTTACCGTCCACCGTCTGGAATTGACCTATCCGGGTCATGCCCGGGGTGCGGTTCTGACCCACCACGTTGTATTGGTGGATTCCCAGAACGTCAACCGTGCCTAGGTCCTTGAACGCAGCCATGAAGGTGTCGCCGGTAACCGGCCAACCGTCACGGTTAATCGCGTGTTCGATTATCCGCGCCTGGTTGAGCCAGCCGGCATACGTCATGATGAAGCTGAACGTGCGCTCATTTGCCGGAGCGCCGCTGGCTTCAAAGGCCGCAATCGCTCGGTCTATGCCCGAGTGCTTCTCATCCCAGGTGATGTATGGGATCAGGGTGTAGTACCCTTCTATTAATCCCGCATTTTCACCAAGGAAGTTGAGCACATCCTGGTTGCCAGACCAGTTTACACCGCCCAGCACAACCTGATCCCATACGCCCAGAGCGCGCACGGTGGCAATCACGTTGGTCGAACTGAACGACAGGTTCTGTTGGTAGATGACGTTGGCACCCTGCGCCAGCAGCGCTTGCACGTTGCCGGTTGAATCGTAGGTCGGGGAGATTTCCTGCTGCTCGAGCGGCAGCACGGTGGCGCCCAGAGATTCGATGTGGGCGATGGCCTCGTCCGTCGTCGCGCCGGAGCCGTACGCCCCCTGCCAGCCGATAACGCCGATGACGATGTCATCGGCGGCGCCTTCCGGCTTCAGCTCGGCCCAGTTGTTCACCACCCATTCGCCAAACCCGGCGAACTGGTCGGAATACGCGGGCACGATGCCGACTGTCCAGCCGTCGCGCGGGGAATAGATAGCCTGAGTGTTCACGCCGGCAGCGATGGAGGCGATGTGATCCTCAGTGAAGCGCTCAGCCAGCGCGACGGTGGCGCCGCTGTTGTAGGTGTTGATGAGGAACGGCTTCGGGTCCTCGGCGCGCGCCTCCTCGTAGGCCACAACTTCCTGCTCAACGTCGTAGGCGGTCTCGCGGAATTTCACTGCCAGTTCCGCGCCACATACGCCGCCGGCCGCGTTGATCTCCGCAAGCGCCTGCGTGGTGGCAAACTGGAACGCCAAGCCGAGAATCGAGGCAATCGGACCCTCGGTGCCGGCCTGCTGGTGTACTGTTATCGTCTTGCCGCTCAGGTCCTCAGAACAGGCGGCTGCCCCGGGGAACAACCGCGCGGCGACTTGCGGATCGGAGTCGGCCCAGTAGTCGTCGGGCAGGTCATGACGCACGTAGTCGGCCAAGTTCTCGTTGGTGACGATCGTGCGTGGCACATCCACATAGTGCGGCACCGGCTGGCCGGACAGCACGTCCAGCGCCACCTTCACCGCCACACGACCCATGCGCACCGGGAAGCTTATCGATAACCCGTCGAAGCCCTCGTTATCCCACATCTTCAGGTACATGTTGAAGTCCTCGCCCGTCACCGGCGGTACGTCCATCCCCGCTTCGATGAAGGCTTCCGCCGCGCCGGAGCCTTGCAGACCACTGTCAGACCAGATGCCGTCGACCTGATCGAAGGTCACCAGCCAGTTCTCCATGATCTGCTTGCCCTCTACCGGCGACCAGTTCGCATACGCTTGCGCCAACTCTGTGATGCCCGAATACCCCGCGAACACCTCCCGCGCACACGTTAGCCGGTCCTCCGCCGGGCTTGCACCCGCGATGCCCGACAGCATCACGATGTTACCTTCACCGCCCATCGTCTCTGCCAGCCACTCGGCTTGCTGCTTGCCCATCTCGCAGTTGCTCGACTCCACGAATGTCACGTAGTTGTCACCTGACACGTTGCGGTCGAGTGTCACCACCGGCACGCCCGCCGCCATCGCGTCGTCGACAACCGGCGTGAGCGCGTCGGCTGTGGCCGGACTGATGATCAGTACGTCGCAGCCTTGCGCGAGCAGGTCCTCTGTGTCGCTGATCTGCTTGGCCGCGTCGTCGTTCGCATCGGTCTCGATGTAGGTCCCGATCTCTGGGTGTTGCTCAATCTCATAGCGCACGTGCTCGACCATCGACACACGCCACGAATTTGACACAGACGCATTACTGAAACATATTGTGTACGGTGGGCCTGTAGCGTAGGCAGACGTGTCTACAAAGCCTTCCCCAAACGTCTCTACCTCTACTACTTTTTCTACTTCAACTACTGTCTCTACTTCAACTTCTACCACCTTATCTACTTCGACCTCTTTTTCAACCACCTGCGTCACCACCACTTCCTTCTCAACCTCTATTACCTGTGGCTGGCAGGCCGATAGCACCAGGCCGGTGACCAGAAGAAGGCTAAGTACAACAAACACTTTCCTCATGACATTTCTCCTTTGCGTGCAAACAACACTGTAGTGAAACGCTTCTCCGCAGTTCTCCAGCTCTGGAATTTACCTGTGATTGGCAAACTCCTTTCGTGAACACTCCTTTTGCCGAATACGAGCCATCGCCGCGATGGTGGTGGCCGGGCGTGAACTCAGTGCGCGAACGGGCGCAAGCGCCAGGCCGCTTTCATCAGCGTCCAGCGGTGCGCGAGCCCGCGTGGTTCGAAAATCAGGAACAGCATCAACACCAGACCGAACAATATGGGCCTGAAAGATGATAACATATTTGGGCCAAAAGCCTCAGGTACAAATTCGGATGCCATCGAGCCGGCGCGCAGCGCGAGATCGCTCAGCAGCACTACCGTAATTACCCCGAAGAACGGGCCGAGGTTGTTGCCCAGACCGCCGATAACAAGCATTCCCAGAAACATGATTGATTCGGAGAGATGATAGCCTAGCTCAGGGCCGATACTGCGCTGGCTGGTGGCTCTCAGCACGCCCGCTGCGCCGGCGTACATTGCCGCCAGCGCAAAAGCGCGAAGCTTGTAGCCGAAAAGGTTGACGCCCAGTAGTTCGGCAGCAAGGTCGTTATCTCGTATGGCGATAAAGGCACGCCCCAATCGGGAACGGGTGATGTTCAGAGTGAGCACCGTGGCGATGACCAGCACACTGAGCGAGATATACAGGTAATCGCTCAGCTCTCCGAATTCCAGACCGGCAATTGTGGCGATGGGCACCTCGATGCGGCCATATCCGCCCCCCAGATAGTCTTTGTACGTGTTGCGCGCCAGCCAGGGGATGATGAACTGCGCCGCGAGCGTGGCCATGGCAAGATAAAAACCTTTCACGCGCAGGGATGGCAGCCCGAAGATAAGTCCGGCAAACCCGGTGCCCAGTATGGCGATTGGCAGCGAGAGTAGAAACGGAACCCCCAGATGGATCCTCATTAGGGCCGAGATGTATCCACCGACCATCATAAAGGCCGCCTGCCCCAATGATATCTGCCCCGTGTAGCCGGTGAGTAGGCTCAACCCCTGCAGCGCGACAAGCGTGTAGGCGATGCGGTTGGCGGTGGCTATCACGTATGCGTTGCCCCACCTTGGGATTGTGAACGCAGCTGCCAGCGCCAGAGCCAGCAGACCCCACTGCCACGGCTGCCGGATCAGAGCGATGTCACGCGCGTAACTGCGGTCAAAATCCCCCGATGGTCTTGAGACACTCATTGGTTAAACTCTCTCGATGCGCTTTAGCCCGAACAGACCCTCCGGCCGGATGACGAGCACAATTAATAGCAATATGTAAGGCGCAATTTCAGATGCACTGCGCACTTCAATCAGTGTGGACGCCTGCACGATCGCCTGTGCCAGCCCGATGCACAGACCGCCGACGATTGCCCCGGGCAGCGATTCAAGCCCGCCCAGCAGCACGGCCGGGAACGCTACCAGCACCACGGTGGTCAGATTAAGGCTGGCACCGGAAATAGTCGCCAGCAGCACTCCGCCCAGCGTGGCGACTATGCCGGCGATAGCCCAGGATGTGCCGAAAATGGTGGACACCTTGATGCCCACGCTGCGGGCGACATCGTGGTTCTCGGAGGTGGCGCGCATAGCCAACCCTGATTTTGTCAGTTGGAAATACAACATAAGAATGACGGCGGCTGCGATTGCGACGACAAACGCCGCCAGCAGCGCCTTCTTTATGATTATCTGGTCCATGAAGACGCCCGGGAAAGGTATTTTGAAGACCTCGCTCGGCGAGTACAGTGCCGGGAAATTGCCCTTGGCAACCACTCCGAAGACCATTATTGCCAAGCCCTGCAGCAATTGCGAGAGACCCAGTGTCATCAGGATGATGGATATAAGCGGCTGACCGGTCATCGGGCGGAGCGTCAGTCGCTCGATCAATAACCCGATCAGCACGGCGACAACCATCGCCATTATCACAGCCGCCCACAAGGGCAGATTGAAAAACTCCGCGCCGGTTTCATCGCCGCCCGCGAACCACCAGGTGAGGAATGCGCCAATCATGAGCGTGTGTCCCTGCGCGAAATTGAACACTTCCGACGATTTGTAGATCAACACCACGCCCAGCGCGATCAACGCAATCACGCCGCCGTTGAGCAGCCCGGTAACTATTTGCTGTGGAACAAGCGGCCAGATCATGCGCTGACGGTCTTCTCCGGAAGTGTCTCGATGTGCAGGGTGGTGTCGATGGAGCCTTGGCGCCCATCTTGATAGGTTATTATAGTTTTTACGTGGATGGAATCCTGCTCGGAATAAAGGACTGAAATCAGCTCGGAGTAGCGCTCCGCGAGAAAGCGCCGGCGCAGTTTTTGCGTGCGCGTCATCTCAGATTCGTCAGCGTCAAACTCCTTGTGCATGAGGATAAAACGCCGCACGCGCGCGGCGGCCGGCAGGGTCTGGTTGACTTCCTCTACGTCGTTGCGGATGAGGTCGTACACCTCCCGCTTCTGGGACAAATCCACGAAGGTAGTGTAGGGCAGCCCCTGCTTTTCCGCCCAGCGACCGGTGTTGCCATAATCAATCGTCACCAGCGCGGTGACCTGTTCACGCTCCGCGCCGCCAACGGTCATCACCTCGTTGATGTAAGGGCTGAATTTCAGGCGGCCTTCGATAAACTGCGGCGAGTATTTTTCCCCACTCGCCAGCGCGATCATATCCTTCATGCGGTCGAGGTAAATCAGGTGCCCGTCCGGGTCCATATAACCGGCGTCCCCAGAGTGGAACCAGGTGATGCCCTCCTCATCAGTTACCAGCGCGCTCGCGGTGGCCTCTTCGTTTTTGAAGTAGCCCTTGAAGACGTTGGGGCCACTCACCATTATCTCTCCCGCGCCTGAGACTTTCACCTGGATTCCAGGGTTGGCCGAGCCGACGCTGGCGAATTTAATGTCTCCGTCTCGGTGGTGCGTTCCCGCCGCTGCAGTTTCGGTTGTGCCGAACACCTGCTTCAAATTGATACCCAGAGCGCGGAGAAAGCGGAGCATATCTGGGCTCAGTGAGGCGGCAGCGGTGATAGCGGAACGGATGTGCACTAGACCGAGCTGATTGCGCAGCGGGCGGAAGAGCAGGACTTCGCCCAGCCAGTAAAGCGCCGCCAGCAGCGGCCCGACGCGCTTTTTCTCATAACGGTGGTCGGCCAGCTTGTAACCGATTGGAATGAAAAGGTCATAGAGTTTGCGATTGATCCAGGTGCTGTCGTTAATGCGCATCTGAATCATGGCGGTCACATTCTCCCAAAGCCGCGCGGGGTAGAACAGGATGTCGGGCGCAATCTCGCGGATATCCGCCTGCACCGTCCCCGGCGCTTCGGGGAAATTGACAATCTGGCCGAAGACCACATGCGGAGCGATGCAAAGCGTTTGCTCGGCAATCCAGGCTAGCGGAGTGAAGGACACGAGGTTGTCGGTGTCGTAGCGCGGCTCCACGCTACCGTAGGAATCGGTGGCTCCGAGCAGGTTGGCGTGGCTCAACATCGCCCCTTTGGGCAGCCCGGTTGTGCCCGAGGTGTAGCAGAAGTTTGCTATGTCATCGCCTTTGCCTTTTGCGATTTCCTTCTCAAACCGGCCCGGCTGCTCGGAGTGAAGCGTTTTGCCGAGCGCCTGCACTTTTTCAAAGGACAGCAGCCACGGGTCGTTGTAGTTCCACATCCCTTTGGTTTCCCAATAGATGACTTTCTTTACATTGGGAATGTCGCCCCTGATTTCGAGCATTTTGTCACACTGTTCCTGGTCTTTGGCCAGAATCAGAACGGCGTCAGAGTGTGAAATGATGTACTCCATTTCGCTGGGAATGGCATCGGTGAACAGGCCGACCACGATGGCTCCGGTGGAGAGGATGGCGAAATCCGCCCATAGGTATTGGCGGTCATTATCCCCGACGATGGCAACGCGGTCGCCGCGCTGCAGGCCGAGCGAGAGCAGCCCGAGGCACAGGTCGCGCGTGTTCTCGTAAGATGCCTGCCAGGTGTATTCCTGCCAGATGCCGAAATCCTTCTGGCGCACGGCAATTTTCCCATCGCCGTATGCGGCAACCCGGGCAAGGAATTGCTTGGGGAGCGTATCGGGATTGATACTGGCTGTCGCGGTCATTTGTGCTCTTTGCCGAGGTAGGCGCGGATGACCTCCGTGTTGCCGCGGATTTCTTCCGGGCTGCCCTCCGCTATCTTGACGCCAAAATCCAGCACGACCACGCGGTCGGCCACATCCATCACCAGGCCCATGTCGTGCTCGATGAGCATGATGGTTGTGCCGCGCAGCTCGTGAATATCCAGAATAAAGCGCGCCATATCTTCTTTCTCTTCGACATTCATTCCGGTCATGGGTTCATCCAGCAGCAGTAGGTCGGGCTCCAGCGCCAGGGCGCGCCCGAGCTCAACCCGCTTTCGCAGGCCGTGGGGCAGCGCGCCCACAACCGCCTTGCGGATGTGTTCAATCTCCAGGAAGTCGATGATTTCCTCGACCACTTTGCGATGCTGGATTTCTGCTCGGTGCGCCGAGCCCCAGTAGAGCATGCTGCGCAGCATACCGTAATCCATGTGGATGTGGCGGGCCGCCATCAGGTTGTCGAGCGTGCTCAACCCGGTGTAGAGAGCGATATTCTGAAAGGTGCGTGCGATGCCCAGACGCGATCTCTTGTGGGTGGGCGTGCGCGTGATCTCGTGCCCGTTGTAGCGGATGGCGCCGTGGTCCGGGCGGTAGAAGCCGCTGATGGAGTTGAGCATGCAGGTCTTGCCGGCGCCGTTGGGGCCTATAAGCGCCATAATCTCGCCGTCGCGCACGTCGAAGCTTACATCTTGAAGCGCCAAAGTACCGCCGAAGGAAAGAGAGACGTCCCTTGCCGTCAGTTTGGTTTTGGCGTTCGCTGGCATGATTGTAAATTTTTATGCGCTGCGGTGAGCACACATATTACAGCAGCATTGGGTCTGCGTCAATTTCCCAGGCTGCTTCCGGTTGATAGAACTGGGTGCCGTGCGCTGCCTGCATCCGGTCAGGCAGCCCGATGTGAGGGGTTAACCCGCGCCAGGCTGGGGCGCGAGGTGTACGGTCTGGGTGGGGAAGGCGAACTCGATGTCGGCCCGCTCGAAGCGGCGCACAAGCTCCAGATTGATGTTCTGCTGAACGTCCATGTACACGCCATAATCTGCCGAATTGACGTAGTACACGGTTTCGAATTGAAGCGAGAAGTCGCCAAAGGAATGGAAGTGTGAGCGGTCAAAGCGCACCTGCTGCTGCGCGCTGACCACCTCGCGCATTATTTCTGGGATGGAAGCCAGTTTGGCCGCGGGAGTGTCGTAGGTGACGCCGATGGTGAACACCACGCGCCGGTCCTCACGGTCTTGGAAATTGCTCAGCCGGCTGCCAAGCAAATCGTGGTTCGCGAAGATTAGTAATTCCCCGCTCAGGCTGCGCATGCGCGTGGTTTTCAGGCCGATGCGTTCAACGGTGCCCATGCGGTCATCCACTACGATGAAATCACCAACTGTGAATGGGCGATCGAGCATTATCGACACGTAAGCGAGCAGGTCGCTGAGAATGTTCTGCACCGCCAGTGCCACAGCAATGCCGCCAATTCCCAGCCCGGTCAGCAGGCCGCTGATCTCGATGCCGAGATTGTCCAGCGCGAGCAGCAAAATGATGCTCCATAACACGATGCGGCTGGCAAGACCAAGGATGGTGACCGTGTTCTGGCGGTCGCTCTCGGCCTGAAGCGTGTGGCGAGCGTAATGCTGCAGCCCGTACTCGATAAGCTGGTTTGCCCAAAGGGCCGCCTGCAGCAGCAGGATGAACACGGCTGCCAGCCTGATGAAGTTTTGCAGCGCGGTCGGCAGGGCGAGCGAGAGAGCCCCAATGTACAGTGCCATTGTCAGGAAGAACCAGGAGCGGCTGGAGCGCAGCAAGCTGATGGCGAGGTCGTCCAGCTGAGTTGCAGTGCTGTGAGCGACGTGTTGCAGCCGCCGCACTGTCAGATTGCGCAGGCCGCGCAGCAGGATGAGCGCCGCCACGGTCAGTGCCAGCGCCAGCAGCCATGTGCTCAGTGCGTTGCCGAACCAGGTTTGCGAAAGGAGGTCCATAATTGCCTCGGCGCGCTCTCGGATTGCGGCGCCGGGCGCTTATTATAACCTCAATTCTCGCGGACGCGGTTATACTGCAATAATGCGCATACGTCTTGCGACAATCGGCTGCCGCCTGAACTCCGGCGAGATGGACGCTCTGGCGCGCGATTTTTCAGCGGCTGGCCATTGCGTGGTTCCGTCCGGAGCGGAGGCCGACCTTGTAGTGCTAAACAGCTGCGCAGTGACGCACCGCGCCGCCGCGGATTCCCGCCGGGTTATCCGAAAGTTACGGCGTGAGTACGCACGCGCGGCTCTGGTGGTGACAGGGTGTTACGCGCAGCTCTCCGCCCACGCAGCGCGGGCACTGGGCGCGGATCTGGTGGTCGGAAACCAAAAGAAGGATGCGCTGCCACAGATATTGCATGAGGCCGGGCTGCTGGCTCCAAAGGACCCGTTGCCGACCGACGCCGTTCCGATGGCGGGGGCTTCGGGGCGCACGCGCGCGTTTCTGAAGGTGCAGGATGGTTGTGACAACCGCTGCGCGTTCTGCATAGTCACGCTGGCGCGCGGCCGCGCGCGCGGTCGCGCTCAACGCAGCGTTGTCGCCGATATCAACGGGCTAGTGGGGTTGGGATACCGCGAGGTGGTGCTGTGTGGAGTGCATCTGGGCGCGTACGGTCACGACCGGGGGAATATGGCCGGACTGGAGAAGTTGGTGGCGGCCGTGCTGGCCGAAACAGATATTCCCCGCCTGCGTCTTTCCTCTTTAGAGCCGTGGGACCTGCAGCCCGGTTTCTTCCGGCTGTGGCGGAACGAGCGCCTGCTGCCGCACCTGCACCTGCCGCTGCAGAGCGGTTGCAACCGCACGCTGCGCCGAATGGGACGCCGCACCACGCGCGCCAGTTTTCGAGAGCTGCTGCAGGCCGCCCGATCGGCGATTCCGGACCTCGCGGTCAGCACCGACATGATGGTGGGCTTTCCGGGCGAGAGCGCCGTGGAGTTCCAGCAATCGCTTCAATTCGCTGAGAGCATAGCCTTCGCGCGCATGCACATCTTCCGCTACTCCCGCCGAGCGGGCACGCCGGCTGCCGACATGCCTTCGCAGGTCCCGGTGCGAGTGGCCAAAGAGCGCAGCCGGCGTCTGCATGCCCTTGATGCGCGCATGCAGACACAGTTCCGGCGTCGGTTCGTTGGTCGTAAAATGAATGTGCTCTGGGAGCGCGCGCAGGCGCATGGGGATGGCATGCGTTGGAGCGGCCTGACGCCAAATTACCTGAGAGTGGTGACGGACACGGACGATGCGGTGAATCTGCACAACGCTGTGACCGAGACGGCGATGTTGACCGCGGTTGAGGAAGGGCTGCTGGGCGAGGTGCAGCCCCGGGTCGCTCCAGTGGAATCCACGCTCGGGTCAGCGCTGCAGTACCCCCACCAGATGCACCCCCAGCCCGCCGGGCAATAGATCCTCGAGCGCGATTACCGCGCGAAACAGAATCTCGTTGAAAGCGGCGTAAGTGGGGTCGCGCACCGCCTGCAGTGAGAACGAGTGCAGCCCGCTTTCTCGCGCCAACCGTCGCAGTTTTCGGGGCGTGTTCGCGCGGTAATGCGCCGGAAATGTGTCCGCCGGGCTGCGCCCGTACAGGCGCGGAACCAGCGTGCGCTGCAGCGCGGGCAGCGAGCCGCTCAAGCGATTGGCCAGCGTGATGGGGTTGAGCCCGTTTGGGGTGAGGAAGATGAAATGTCCGCCGGGCGTGAGCACGCGCCGTATCTCCCGCAATGTGGAAAGGGGGTTGTGAATGTGCTCCAGCAGCCATGCCGCGGTGATGAGCGGGAATGCGCCTGCGGGGAAGGGCAGGCGTTCAGCTTGCCCGGCGCACACGCGCACGCGCCCGTCTCGATAGTTGAATAACGAGCGCCAGTGCGCATCTATTCCGAATATCCCCGAAATCTCGTTCGTCAGTTTCTCCGGCAGGCCGCCGCGACCACAACCGAGGTCGAGCACGCGCATCCCGGCGCGCATGTGCTGACGCACGGCGGCCTCGTACACCTCGCCACTGGGCTGCCAGCCTGGGCACACCTGCCGGTAGCGCTCGCGCAATTGGTTCTGGCGGTCTAGAGGCAGCACTATCTGCCCTGCGGGTGTGTCAGTCGTTGGGGGCGAAAAACAGCTCGCGCCACACCTGCCAATTTGGCGTGTGCGGCGGGGGGGCCTCGGCGTATGCCAGCGCAGTCTGCGGGCCGGTTCTGACGGCAGGAGTGATGACAACAATGTGCGTTTCCCCGGCAAGGCCGTACTTCAGGTCTTTTCGTAATGTACGCTCGACGAACGCATCCGAGGAGACGTATGCCTGAGTGAGTTTTAGGCCTGCCTGCTCCTGGTGCAGCGCGGTGACGGTGGCGACAAGATGGCTTTCGTGGGTACGGATGGCCTGGCCGCGTTCCATCATGCGGCTGAAACTGGAGAGAAACCAGATGCCGACTGCCAAACCGATCATAATCAGCACCTGAGGGAGTGTGATTCGGAGTCCGCTGCGTCGCTGCGTTGCCGCTCTCATTAAGCTTCGTTGACTAACATCTCAGCCGGGGACTCTGTCAAGCGCGCCAGTTTCGGCCTGCGGCGTATCAATGCCGAAGGTGGGATTTGAACCCACACGACCGGATGGTCACTACGCCCTGAACGTAGCGCGTCTGCCAGTTCCGCCACTTCGGCCAGTCGCCCGTATTCTACTGAGCTTCATTGAGACGTCAACGCGAATGTTGCAAGAGCTATGCCCACAACCGCGCCGCTGGCAGCTCCGCGTGGTGCTATAATCGCGTCCCACGGTGCCAGAATGTTGATTCTGAAGGAAGCCATTGCGCTGGTCAGCGCGCCGCCCGGAAGTTTCGTTTACCATATTATCGGCTTGTTTGCTCTGGAAGCGGCGCTGGCCGTGGCGCTCGGGCAGCACCGGCGTGATCCTGATTCCGGGGCGGGGCGTCTGGCGCTGGCGGCCGGGTTGGCGTTGCTGCTGCGCCTGTTACTGGCGCTGCTGGCGGGTTTGGGCGCGGCCGGCGTGGTCAGCGATGATACGCTGCTGCCGCCGCTGGACCGTGCCGTGAGTCTCGCCACCCTACTGCTGCTGGGGTGGGCGTTGCTTTCCCTGCCGGGGGAGACGCTGGCGGATGCCGCTTTGATCGGTGGGTCAATTGTGATTGTGGTGGGCGCGTTGGTGGCGCTGGTTCTGTGGCAGCCGCTGGGCGCGCTCGGGGTGGATTTCAACAACTCAACGCACGATTTGCTCTGGGCTGCGCCGCAGGTCGGGGTGTTGTTGGCATTGCTGGCTCTGATGCTCTGGCGGCGTCCGGAAGAGTGGGGTATGGCGATCGGGATGTTCACGCTGCCGCTGCTGGCCACTCTGGTTCATCTGGGGCTGGCCCTACGTGCGCCAGTGCTGGGCGGGCATATCTCGGCCTTCACGCGCATGGCTGACTTGGCTATGCTGCCCATGTTTGCGGTGGTGGTGTATCGGCGCGTGCTGCGCCAGGCCATCGTGGTGGTGGAGAGCGACCGGGCAGCCGCCTTCATCCCGCTGCTGGAAAGCCCGGTGGACCCGGGTCTGTCGCCGGATTTGGCTGGCGCGCTGGCGGCGATGGGAGTTGAGACCGACCAGACCGGCGCAATCGAGGCGATATCGCGCGGCGTCGGCCGCGCGCTAGGGGCGGAAATCGCGCTGCTGTGGGAATTCGCGCCCGGTGACGAGGCGGTGACCTGCCTCGGCGGGTACGACCTTTCGCGGCAGAGACGGGTGGTTGGATTCACTTTGGCCGCCAATCAGGCGGAAGGTGTGCGCACCACCATTCAGAAAAACCGTGCGCAGCAACTGCGCCCGGCCGCTAACGGAGATGAGTTGCGGTTGCTGGCGGATCAGGTCGGGCTGCAGTATGTCGGTCCGGCGTTGCTCGCGCCGCTTCCCTCCGAGCTGGAAACCCACCGCGCGGTGATGGTGTTTTCTCCCGACGCGCTCTCGGATTGGAAAGATGACGATGACCAACTGCTGCTGGCGCTGGCTGCGCCGGTGGCGCGGGTGCTGCGCAACGTGATCGCAGATAGCGGCATTGGTCACGGTGAGAGCGCTGCAGAATTGCAACGGCAAATAGTGGCGCTGCGGCGTGAGCGTGACCGGCTTGGCGAGCGATTGAACGTGCTTGGGAATCGGGGCTGACCCGTCCGAATATATGTCCGTGCTTCGCGTCATCCTCTTATTGCTGCTAAACCTCGCGCTGTACGCTTTTCTGGTGGCGCGCCTTCTCGGATGGCGTCCGCCCGGATGGCGCGCGGAGAGCCTGCGCCAGCGCGTTCTCTCCGTGGGGCTGGCGGTCGCGTTGACAGCTGCGGTTGTACTGGGCGGCATGACGCTGCTGACAAATGGACTGGTGAGCGAGAGCGGCAGCGTGCGCATCTTGCGCAGCGCTCTCTGGGTGGACACCGGCATAATCCTGCTGCTGCTTGTGCTCTGGGGACTGCCGCGATTACCATGGCCGGCGCTGCGCTCGGAGGGCGCACGCCAGCGGGTGCTCGCCCTAGTGCTGGCGGCGGCGCTGACGGCGGGTGTTGCACTGACGGCGGTGGCGCTGCTCGGCAGCAATTTTCTCAACCAGCGCTTGTTGCGCAGTGCGTTGTGGCTGGACGGTGCACTAATATTATTGTTGCTTGCGCTCTGGGGCCTACCGCGGCTGCCATGGGCGGCGCTTCGCTCGAAGGGTGCGCGCCAAAAGGCTCTTTCTGTGGCGCTCGCGCTGGCGCTGACGGCGGCTGCGGCGCTGGGCGGCATTGCGCTGGTGGCCAGCGGGGCGGTCAGCGGCGCCGGAAGCCTGCGCCTGCTGCGCATCGCGCTCTCGGTGGATGCGGGCATGGCCTTGTTGTTGCTGGCGCTATGGATTTTCCCGCGGCTGCCGTGGCCGGTTTATGGGCAGACTCCGGTGCAGGCGCGGGCTGAATGGCGGCAGGCTCTGGGTGGTGTGGCCGCCGCCGGGATGATAGTGGCCACAATCGCGGGAGGATTCATTCTTGCCTATGGCGAGATTGGCGCGCTCGATCAGCCTGAGGCCGTGGAAACGCCCGCGCCGAAGGCGCCAACCTTGGCGGTGGCGGCTGTCGTCGCCACGGATATTCCAGCGACGCCCAGCAGCAACCCGACCGAGTCCACCGCGACGCCCGGCAGCAGCCCGACCGAGCCCGCTGCGACGCCGACGGCCATTCCGCTGCCCACGCGCGGCGGTACCGAGATTCCTGCCGTGACGCCAACGGCACGTTCCGCCACAGCGCCGACAAAAACCGTTGTGCCCACCCCCACCGCGACAGCGCCGCCGGCGCCCACTGCCACCTCCATGCCCACCGCCACCGAGGCTCCAACGGCGACGGCGGTCCCCACCCTAACTGCGTGCGTGCCCGGTGCGAGCGGTTGGGTGGAATACACCGTGCAATACGGCGACACGCTTTCCGAGCTGGCGCAGCAGGCAGGCACGCAGAGCGGCGCGGTGCTGCAGGCAAACTGTCTGACAGACGACCAGCTTGATGTCGGGCAGGGCATCTTGCTGCCATTCATGGAAGTGGTCGCCGACGGCGCGCTGCTCGCTTCCCAAAAAACCGCCCCGCCAGTGATAGACGGCGATATGAGTGAATGGGGCGCACTGGAAAACACGGCAGACGCGGTAGTCTATGGGGCGGGAAACTGGAGCAGCGCTGGCGACCTGAGCGCCACTTTCTCGCTGGGCTGGGACGCCGTCAACCTGTATCTGGCGGTTTCGGTGCGGGATGATGTGCACGCCCAGACACAGAACGGCGAGAGCATTTTCAGGGGCGACAGCGTGGAGTTCTTGCTTGATGGTGCGCTTCAGGCCGACCGACAGCATGAGAAACTTAGCGGCGATGATTACCAGATTGGCCTCTCGCCGGGCGATTTGAGCGCGGCGACAGTGGCGGCGCAGGCGTACCGTTGGTTCCCGGCTGGGCAGGCTGGTTCGCTGCCGGCCGCACAACTTTCCGCCAGCGCCAGCGTGGATGGTTACGTTCTGGAAGCCGCCGTTCCCTGGGCTGCGCTCGGGATTGCGCCCACGAGCGGAGATGAGTATGGCTTTGCGCTCTCGATCAGCGACAATGATCTTCCCGGAGTGGCCGCGCAGCAGAGCGTGGTCTCCAGCGCGGCGGCGCGTGCGCTCACGGACCCGACCACGTGGGGCCGGCTGCGACTTGACCCGTGAGCGCGCTGCCCGCGTTGCGGCCCGGAAAAAGAACCGGCGGAATTCGCTTGCGCGGCTCGCGCTTTGATGCTATCTTGCAGTCGCAGGCCGCAACCTGAGCCATGAGCCAGCAGCTTTCGCTGTTCGATCCCGAAAAACCGCCACACTCGCCGCGGCCGATAACGCCGCCCTCCCGGCCGGTTGTGGCCATCGAGCGTCCGCCGGCCCCCCCTCGTTTGAGCGCGAGCGCGCCGATTTCGGCGGCGCTGGCGGTGTGGGTGGAAAGCCGTCGGCGCGCAGGGCTTTCAGAGAACACGATCAAGAATTACCGCATCGACATCCAGCTGCTGGCCGAATATGCGGGCGCCGGGGCCTCGGTGGGCGAGTTCACTACCCAGACGTTGAATGATTATCTGGAGTGGATGCGCCACAAGCGGCGAGTGCCGT
>Ga0187827_10004358_pt1 | contig 17450 bp, 16 predicted proteins | sample ETNtaG_39_FD_167969 | JGI IMG/M metagenome (GOLD analysis project Ga0187827, IMG submission 167969) | Marine microbial and viral communities from oxygen minimum zone, Eastern Pacific Ocean - ETNP2014_SV_150_PacBio MetaG (Illumina Assembly) | ecosystem: Environmental > Aquatic > Marine > Hypoxic... | reverse complement strand
AATCTCGGCGCGGGTCGGCCTTTGGCCTGATTCACAGAATGTAATTTGACTCTCCTACCGCCCTGATAGCCAGCGTCTTACTCTATTTTGTGCAGTATCAACCCCATGCTTTTTTAAGGTTGAAAAAAGCTGTACCGACGCACCCTCCATCCACTCGACAGAACGCTGATTTCGTGTATCGGTCTGCATCCGGCATTTACAAAATTAATAATATTCAGTATACTGAACGTTAATACAATATTGCAATATAATACAACGTGGGATTAGGTCAGCCTGTGAATTTTTCGGTTTTAAGTAGCGTCCGCGCAGCAAAAATATAGGGTTCGATACTTGTCAGCAGGCAGTTAATTTGATTCGTATGGTCGGTTGAGATAGGAAACCAAGGGAATGGCAAATACCGAAGTTGATTATTGTGGACTGAAATTCAAAAACCCGATGGTTATCGCTTCGTTGGAAACCACCAACAGCCCTGACCTGATCAAGCAATGTTTCGATGCCGGCGCCGCTGGGGCGATCGTTAAGACGCTGACCGATATTGAGGACATGGCGCGTCTGACGCAAAATTCAAAATACTGTATCATGAATGATAAGGGCGACATCATTAAGGGTAAGGTGTCGCGGGATTTTGTCTTTTACAGCCGCTCCGGTTATTCAAGTACCCATTACAAGGACTGGATTCCCTATTTGACGGAAACCCAGGCATATGCCGCCGAACGGGAAGCCCATTTAATCGGTTCAGCCGGAGCCAAAGACATTGAGGGTTGGCAAGATATCTGCCGGACGATCGAAGATTGCGGTTTGCCTATGGTCGAGCTCAATTTCGGTTGTCCGCACCCGGCCATGATGCCTGGCGTTCACGGTGGCAGCATGATCGGCCAGGAACCCGAAGTTGCCTTTGAGGTAACCAGAGCGGTGTGCGAGGCGGTGGATATCCCGGTGATGGTCAAACTGACCCCGGATCAGTCGCGGCCGTTGGCAGTGTCCAAGGCGGTTAAGGAAGCCGGCGCGGCGGCGGTTACCGCGACCAACCGCTATACCGGTTTTGTGGTCGATATTGACAACGCCGAGCCCCGCCTCAGTGGTCCAGCGGGTATCGGTGGCACCTGGGCAAAACCGCTTACCTTGCGCTGGGTGCATCAAATTTATTCTGAACTGGATCTGCCCATTTCCGGATCCAACGGTATCTTCAATCATCGCGACGCTATCGAATTCATCATGTCCGGCGCAGGAATTGTCCAAATTGGCTCGGTGCTGATGATTAAAGGTATCAAATGGCTGCCCAAGGTGATTAGCGGTATTGAAAAATTTATGGACGAAAACAATTATCCGGATGTCGCTTCAATGCACGGAATCGCGTCCCGCAAGGCAGCGGGCGATTATTCCGAACAATTCGCCAAGAACCGTGTTCATGCAGCGGTGAGCCATGAAACCTGCAAAAATCCGACCTGTAATGTGTGCATTCAAATGTGCTTTTACGAGGCTCTATCGCAAAATCCGGCAGGTAATATAGATGTTCATGGTGAAAATTGTATTGGCTGCGAATTGTGTATGGATGTGTGTCCGTTCAATTCCATCTCGATGGTCGCCACTTCGACCGATGAATTCGAGGCTGGTTATTTCGAAATTCCGGCAGATATTTATGAAACTGATAAATTCAAGACCAAACGTAATAATTTGGAAACCATCAAAGCCAACACACCGAGACGAGGTCACGCTGGTCACGGCTAAATAGGGAGAATATTTCAATGGCTGTTAACAAAGAACATTTTGAGTTTTTTCAAGTGGACACCGGCGATGACGCAGGGTGGGAATCCCCCGAAGGTTATCCAGCCGGCGTCCAGCAAAAAATCTTGACCGGCAAATTAGATCTGAAAAATGGTTGCGGTGGCCATACCCGTCTGCTGCGCTTTTTGCCTGGCGCTTTCACCACCGAACCCTTCATCCATGATTATTGGGAAGAGGTGTTCGTTATCAGAGGTGATTTGTGGGTCGATAGCGACGCCAACGGTCAGGGTGGCGAAAAGTTCGAAGCCGACACCTATTGTTGCCGCCCACCGGCAATTCCTCATGGTCCATTTCGCTCGGAAGGCGGTTGCCTGCTGTTGGAACAACATTACTACGATCCGCAGTGACGGTATTGAACCGATCGTGAGGCACTCATGTACGGAATCAAAGAAGCCGCCGCAGCACTGATCAACGCCGAGGTCACGGCCCGCCAATTGGTTGATGATTGCCTAGCGCGGATTGAAGATCCGACCGGTGAAGGTGCCCGAGCCTTTCTTATAGTCTATGGCGATGCGGTCCGGGCGCAAGCCGATGCGGTGGATCAGGCACGGGCTGCTGGCCACTCCTTGCCGCCCTTTGCCGGGGTACCGATCTCGATCAAGGATTTGTTTGATATCGCCGGCGAGGTGACGACGGCGGGCTCTCACGTGCTGGACGACCAGCCGGCGGCGGTACGGGACGCGCCGGTCATGGCCCGGCTAAAGCAGGCCGGATTTATCTTTCTGGGTAAGACCAACATGACGGAGTTTGCTTATTCGGGGCTCGGTTTGAATACCCATTACCCGCCACCGCTTAACCCCTATGACCGCCAATCCGAACGCATCCCTGGCGGATCGACTTCGGGGGGCGCGGTGTCGGTGGCGGACGGCATGGCACTGGCAACCATCGGTACGGATACCGGTGGATCTTGCCGAATTCCTGCGGCCTTTTGCGGCATCGTCGGGTTCAAGAGCACTACTTGGCGGATACCCCGCGATGGTGTTATTCCGCTCTCCAAGACGTTGGATTCAGTAGGGCCCTTGGCTGCCAGCGTAGCCTGTTGTGCCGTACTTGACGATGTCATGAGCGGCGGTGCCGGCGAGGATGTGGAAGCCTTTCCCGCTTTGGGCCTGCGGCTCGGCGTGCTTCGCAACTACGTCACCGAAAACACCGACCAGGCTGTTGGCGAAGCGGTTGACCAGGCCTTGGTCCGGCTCTCAAAGAAGGGCGTGCAACTGACTCCATTGACCATCGAAGAATTGGAACGGTTGCCGGTCATCAACCACAATGGAGGCTATGTTGGTGCCGAAGCTTATGCCTGGCATCGCGATCTATTGGAAAGCCGGGGTGGTTACTATGATCCCTGGGTCTATGCGCGGTTCGAGGCAGGCAAGGCTCAATCGGCGGCCGATTTTATTTGCCTAGCTGAGGAACGCGCCGAATTGATCGACCAAATTCATTGTCAAACCCGCCACTTCGATGCCGTGATCATGCCAAGTGTGGCGATCATCCCGCCGACACTAGAGGAGCTTAAAGATGCCGAGGTTGCTAATGCCACCAACCGACTGGTGTTGCGTAATACAGCTATTGGCAATTTCCTCGACCGACCGGTAATCTCGCTGCCTTGCCATGAACCAGGACAAGCCCCGGTCGGTGTAATGTTGATGGGAGAGAGCGGTGACGACCGCCGGCTGTTGGCTATCGCCCGAGGGCTCGAAGATACAATCCAATTGGATCAACAAAAAATATTTAACCGGGAGGGAAGTTCATGGGAGCCACTATTACCCTAAGTTTAGATTTTGTAACCAAATCCGGCACGCAAAATTTAGATGTCATTTTGGCTGATGCCATTATCGGCGGCTGGACTGGTCGTGACAAGGCGGCGATGGAACACCACATCGAGGAATTGGTCAAAATCGGTGTCGCGCGCCCAGAAACAACGCCACTATACTACCGGGTTAGTGTATCACGTCTAACCACCAAAAACCAGATTCAGGCTCTGGGAGACGGGTCCGGCGGCGAAGTAGAATATGTCATGCTGGCCCATGAGGGCCGCATCTGGATCGGTGCAGGTTCCGATCACACCGACCGTAAATATGAAACCAATGGTATTTCTCTAGCTAAGCAAATGTGCGATAAGCCGATTGCCACCACTTTCTGGCCCTATGACGAAGTTCAGGAACATTGGGATCAATTGATAGTCCGTTCTTACGCCACCATTAACGGTGAACGGGAGCTTTACCAAGAGGGCACGGTGGCAGCTATGTTACCGGCGGAAGAATTGCTTGCAGGCTATTCAGAAGGCGGCGGTAGATTGGCCGACAACACTTTGATGTTTGGTGGCACTATTGGCGCCATCAACGGTGTACGTCCCACCGAACGGTTTGAATTTGAATTGGAAGATCCAGTTCTCGAGCGAAAAATCGCCCACATCTATGACGTCGTAGCGCTACCCGACAAAGGGTGAGTTGATTACTTCGATCCGGTGTGTGATTTAGTGCGCAATGGCGCACGGCCGGAATGGTTGTTGGCTTCAATGAGTTTTCGCAATAGGCTCAAAAACTTAGCCTGATCGTTGGATGACAGCGGTTCCAGAAGCCGTTGTTGAGCTTTCTCCACCCGGCTCTGCGTCTTTTCGATGAACGCCTCGCCCTTTCTAGTAATTGTCACGAGCCGCATTCGGCGATCTTTGGGATTCGTTATTCGCCTAATAAATTTTATTTTCTCGAGCCGGGTAAGGACATCGGCCACGTTTGTTCTATCGATCCCTGTTTCAGCGCCCAATGTTGCCTGATCAATACCCGGTACATGTTGCAATATGGTCAGCAATCCGAACTGAACAGGCGTGATATTGAAACCGGCGCATTCCTCTAAAAACATGGCGATATGAATCTGGTGGAGGCGACGTACGAGAAAACCGGGCCGGGACCAAAGAGCCTCGTGCGCAATATTTAACTGGGTCGATTCTTGACCGTCATTTTTTTTCTTGGTTGGCGTGTTGTTCATTGAAGGCGTCTCTGTGGGAAAGGTCAATTTCAGGCTGATTTAATAATATCCTAGCGCGCTCTCAATTCCGCCGCTTTCAGTACCGATTCAATTATTTGCTGATATCCGGTACACCGGCAAATGTTACCCTCTAGGGCTTCCTTGATATCTTCCTCGGTTGGAGTCGGGTTTCGATCAAGCAGCGATTTGGAGGCAAGAATCATTCCCGGAGTACAGAACCCGCATTGGGATCCGTAGTGATCCAGAAAGGTTTGCTGGACTATGTCTAAATTACCATTTTTTTCTAACCCTTCAAGCGTGGTTATTTCCTGATTTTCCACTTGCGCGGCGAGCACAAGGCACGAATTAACCGGTTCGCCATTCAATAGAACCGTGCAGGTACCACATTCACCCTCATCGCACCCTACTTTGGGACTGGTGATTTCAAGAGTGTCGCGTAAAAAGTTCAACAGGGTTAGGTTCGGCGGAACGTCAATATCGACGGCATTTCCGTTTAAAGTAAATTTCATTTCTCTGCCCCCGGTTCGATAGACATAGTTGTCAGGACTTTCCTTGTTAGGCGTCGTGACATTTCCACCCTAAAAGGAGAAGACGCCCGGTGATATGAGGGTGATGCTCTTCTGATATCTGATTTCTCCCGATCATCAGTTATTTGTTTAACCTCCTGCATCACGATTTGAGCCGCGTTGTCGATAAATTCCTCAGTCAAAGGATTGCCGATAAGACTTTCTTCTGCTTTCCGGCAACGAATCGGCGTGGGGGCTACGGCACAGAGCGCCACCCGGATATCATCAACTTTCTCTTTCGTGATCACGCCGAAGGCTGCCACCGCTACGATTGAAACATTAAATCCCTTTCGGCGCCCGAGCTTCAGGTAACCAGAACGACCATCGCGGCAGGGAATCTCTATTTTAGTTAGTATCTCGTCTGGTTGTTTCGCCGTTTTTCCTGGGCTAACGAAAAACTCTGAAAGCGGAACCAACCGTTCGTCCGCTACCCCTTGCAAACGCACCGAAACATCCAGCGCCAATAATGCCGGAGCAAGATCGGCCGCTGGTGACGCGTGACAAAGGTTCCCCCCCACAGTCGCCCTGTTGCGGAGCATGTGGGATCCAAATTTGTCTATGACATCCAGAAGGAGAGGGGCCTTTTGTTGAATCTCTGGGGAGTTTTTGATTTCATTTAGCGTTGTCGTGGCTCCAATATGCAGAACGTCATTGTTAAGCTCAACGCCGGACAACTCGAGAATTTTTCCCAGATCAATGACAATCTCTGGTTGCACGGTGTGGTTCTTCAGTTGCAGCATCATATCCGTACCCCCGGCAATTAGCCGGGCTCTCTCGCCACCCTCCTGCAACAATTTTAATGCGTCTGTCAGCGAATCAGGTGCAACAAATTCAAACGTTGGTAAGGGTCTTGCTTGGTCACGCATCGCTCATCGCTCCTGAAGGGTAAAAAAGGTTTTTTCGGCGTTAAGGGGCAACTCGGACAGCTGGACACCAGTAGCGTCATGCACCGCATTGATAATTGCCAGTGGCGTGGCAATTAAAGCGAGTTCCCCGACACCCTTGGCACCAAATCCGGAATATTTATACTCATCCTCAACGGCAACGTAATCGGCTATTTCCGGCATATCCCGAATGGTGGGAACCACATAGTCGGTGAGGGAATCATTGAGCATCCATCCTTCGTTTCTTACCACGGACTCGGTAAGGCAATATCCGATCCCGAGCATGCAGCAACCATTAACCTGTCCCCTGACCAACTCGGGGTGCAGGATTTTTCCGGCCGCTACCCCGGGGAAAAGCTTCAACACATCGATCCGACCCATTTCCATATCTACTTCCACTTCGGCAATAACGCAGCCAAAGCTGTAAGCTTCATAAGTGTCTCCCTGCCCTGTTTCGGCATCTGCAAACCCCCGGCGAGCCAGGATAAAGCCATATTCGGATGGCGAGACCCCGGTTTTATACATCTCCGCAGTCAGCTCTTTGAAAGGTATTCTGTAGTTGGGTTTGCTCAAATCGAACGCGAGTCCGTTCTCGATACAAACATTTTCCTCTTCGCATTCGAGCATTTTCCCGGCCACTTCGTTGAGCCGATATCTTAACTTTAGCGCCGCATCAACACCGGCCGTTCCCCCTATAACGGTGCCTCTTTGGGCATGAGTTTCACCGCTGTCAGGCATCCGGCTGGTGTCATTATTGACAACTTTGACCGCCTCAAAGGGAGTGCCCAGGATTTCGGCGACCATCATCGCATGTGAAGTGATGGTTCCCTGCCCGATTTCCACAATGCCGGTGCAATAGGTGGCGCTGCCATCGGTATTTAGAATGAGAGAAGCGCCGGCCCAGTCCTGCTTGTATCCGGTCGTACCATTGCCGTGCCAACTACAACCAATCCCGATGCCGCGGCGTATTGAATTCGAGGCAGATTTTGTCGATGTGAGCTTCCGCTCGGTCCAGTTGGCGCTTTCAGCGACTTGCTCCAGTAACGGCTTCATGCCCACGGAATGGTCCAAAAGCTGATTGGTGCCCGTACGTGACCCCGGCACCAGGACGTTTTTTAACCTAAATTCCAACTGATCCATGTTTAAGGTATCGGCCAGTGAGTCCATTACGCTCTCAGTGGCTAAGCCCATCTGGGGGTTGCCAAAACCATTGAAGGCAGCGCAGGGAAGATTGTTGGTGTAAACGCCAACGCCGGTGATCTTGCAGTTTGGCACTTCGTACACGCCGGTCGCGTGATAGGCCGCCCGCTTCATTAAGTTAAGTGCATGTGCCGCATAGCCTCCGCAATCCACAGTGTAGTTCACTTCAATCGCCTTTAGCTTGCCGTCCTTTGTGGCTCCGGTTTTGATCATGATGTTGAAAGGACATCTTTTATAGCGGAGTATGAATGAATCCTTGCGCGTATAAACGACCATGGCCGGGCGGCCCGTGACTTCCGCCGCGACGGCTGCCAAGCTTGAGATGATCGGGCCATAGGTATCTTTTCCGCCGAACCCACCACCAATTAAAGGGGTGATAATTTTTACATCCGCATGTTGCTTGCCAAGTATATGCGCCACCGTATTACGCACCCTAAAAGGACCCTGATTGGTGCTGACCACCGTGATGGATCCGCGCTCTTCGGGAATCGCCAGCGCGGCCTCGGGTTCCATGTAAGCGTGATCCTGGGAGCCGGCTTTGTAGTTACCCTCGATGATTACGTCGCATTCCCGAAAGGCTTTGTCGACATCACCCTTCCGAATTTTAACTGATTCTGGAGACTTCTGGTCATGGATATTGAAATCCCCATCAAGCGCTTCCTGCGGATCGAACACTGCCGGAAGTTCTTCATATTCCACCACCAGCGCATCCACTCCTGCCCAGGCTGACTCAACATCCTGGGCCACGACCAAGGCAACGATTTCACCAATGTGCCGCACCCGGTCAACGGCAATGAGTGGTTGGTCATTTATGTAATATCCGCATTCATTTTCACCGGGAACATCCTCGCCGACGATTACACACTCTACTCCGGGAACCTTTAGAGCGCCGGATCTATTGATGTTTTTGATTAATGCGTGAGCGTGGGGACTGCTTACGGGGCGTACCACCAGAGCATCAGTGATCAAAATGTCTGCCGTGTATTTTGCTTGGCCAGTTATCTTGTCCAGTCCATCTACCCGCCTAACATTCTTTCCAACAATATTATAGTTATCCCCCTTTAAGAGCTTTTTTATTTCGTTCAAATATTCAGGATAATCTGGGTAATCGGGGTGCACGGTTCTCTCCCTGTATTTAGCTGAACCCGTAGTTAATTCAGAAAGGACCAAAACTTCATATGCGTCATGACCTTCTGGAAGTAAGACCATTCTTAATTATGCTAAAATTAGCATATTATTCAGTATGCTGATTAATTTTTGTGTTGTCAACTTAAACACAGTAAACTCGGACGTCAGGTGAAATTGAGAATTTTTTATTTGCGGGCTTGATCGTTAGGGGACGATAAGGATAGGAGATATTTGTGAGTTGTGGAATTGGGGCCAGCATACTGCGTAACGAGGATGATCGTCATCTGCACGGGCGTGGTGAATTTCTGGCTGATATCGTGTTGCCGGATTTGCAGGAAGTGGCTTTTCTTCGTAGCCCGTTTGCGCACGCCAGGATTCTTGGCATTGAGAGCCCGGGTGAAGCGGTCTCCACCGTATTTACTTCGGCGGATTTCGATAACATTAAGCCAATCCGGGCGATCGCTGGAGCATCGGGGTTTAAGGCGTCTGATTATCCGGCGCTGGCGATAGACAAGGTCCGATTTGTCGGTGAACCAGTGGCTATGTGCATAGCCCCCTCACGAGCCCAAGCCGAAGATTTGGCACAAGATATTTTCCTCGACTTAGATGAACTCACCGCAGTTGTTGACATGGAGCAGGCGCTTGATGCGGATGCTATCCGAGTTCATGACCATTGGGATGACAACCTCTATCTTGAGACCAAAATCAACGAAGGTGATATAGCGGCCGCCAAAGCAGCCGCATCGATTACGGTTACCAGGCATTACCGCATGAACCGACACGCCGCGGTTCCCTTGGAGGGCCGTGGTGTGCTTGCCTATTGGGACCGGCGTGCGAATGAGCTCGTGATCTACAGTTCCACTCAGTTTCCTCATGTGATTCGAACGGCGCTTGCCGATTGCCTCGGAATTGAGGAACGCAAGATACGTGTGGTGGCTCCCGACGTTGGTGGTGGATTCGGTGTTAAAAATAATTTGCAACCCGAGGAAATAGCGATCGCCGCGCTGGCCATGCGCGTTGATTATCCGGTGCGCTGGGTTGAAGACCGGCGCGAACATTTGCTGGCCTCGGCACACGCTCGCGACCATCGATATTGGGTGACCGCTTATGCAGATGAGAAAGGTGCAATACTCGGAGTTGAAGCAAAAATTATGGTTGATGCCGGCGCCTATTCGGTATGGCCTTGGACGGCGGCGATGGAAGCCGGAATGTCTGCGGGTATTCTAACCGGGCCCTATGATATTACCAATTACCATGCGCGTGTAATGACCGTTGCCACCAACAAATCACCACTTGGACCTTATCGGGGCGTTGGCCGAACGGGCGCTTGTTTTGCCATTGAAAGAACCATGGATGAAGTCGCGCTCGCCGTGGGCCGAGAACCTCACGAGGTCCGTGCGGAGAACATGGTAATGCCAGATCAGATGCCCTACCGTTCAATAACGGGAAAATTATATGATAGTGGAGATTATCCTGAGAGCGTACGACGCGCCGCCAAATTGGTGGATGTCAAAAAGATACGCGAAGCACAACGGAATGACGGCGCTGAAGGTCGCCTAATCGGTGTCGGTTTCGGAAGCTATACTGAACAAACGGCGCATGGTACCGCCGAATGGGTCGCGCGTGGTCTCCCGGTTGTGTTCGGGTATGAATCGTCGACCGCCCGTATGATGCCGGACGGAAGTCTGGTGCTGGCAGTGGCGATCCAGTGTCACGGTCAGGGACTTGAGACAACGTTGGCACAAGTGGCACATGAAGAGCTGGGCGTTGATCCCACAGAGGTGGTCGTGCGCCATGGCGATACTTCGATAACGCCTTATGGGATGGGTACCTTTGCCTCGCGCAGTATGGTCATGGCCGGGGGGGCGGTATCGCGGGCTTGCCAAATGCTTAAGGTAAAAATTATTGAGATAGGCGCTCATTTATTACAGTTGCAGGTCGATGAGGTGCGGTTGGAGAAGGCCCAAGTCATGGGAATTTCAGGGAGTGGTGTCGGTTTGGCAGAAATTGCCGATGCCGCCTACCTCCATCCCGAGCGACTACCTGATGGTACGGAACCCGGTCTCGAAGTTACCACTGTCTATGAGCCGGGTGCAGCCACAGGGGCGTTTTCCTATGCAACCCATGCAGCCGTCGTCGCCGTGGATCCAGACCTGTGCTCGATCGATATTCTCGACTACGTCGTTGCCCATGATTGCGGCACCATGGTCAATCCAATGATTGTCGAAGGACAGGTTATTGGCGGAGTCGTGCAGGGTATCGGCACCGCTTTATACGAGGAAATTCCTTATGACGATAATGGTCAACCTTTGGCCTCGACGTTCATGGATTATATATTGCCGGGTTCGGCGGAAATGCCCAATATTCGTCTCGATCATATGGAGACTCCCTCTCCACACACTGCATTCGGTATCAAGGGCCTGGGCGAGGGCGGTGCAATCGCTCCCCCTGCGGCGATCGCAAATGCAGTACGCGATGCCTTGCGGGGCCAAAATGTTGAAGTCAATGAGACACCGATTACATCCCGGCGGTTGGCCTCAGCCATGGATACCGTCTCAGCTGAAAAATTGAATCAATCATGAAACCCAGAGCATTCGAATATATTCGCCCGGGCAGTCTCGAGGAGGCCGTTAAAATAATCGCTGATGGTGGCGGCATGGCGAAGCTTCTGGCCGGTGGACAAACGCTCTTGCCGATGATGAATCTACGGCTAGCATGGGCGGAAACACTGGTCGATATCTCACGTCTGCCCGAGCTTCAAGGAGTGGAGGAAACTGCAAACGAGGTGCGAATAGGGGCTGCGGTGTGTCACGCCGCAATCGAAGATGGCGATGTTCCTGACCCTTCAAATGGACTGATGAGACAAGTTGCCTCCCAACTCGCTTATCGTGGGGTACGTAACCGAGGGACCATTGGCGGTAGTCTGGCGCTTTCAGATCCTTCGGCAGAATGGCCGACCGTTCTTACGGCCCTTGATGCCGTGATCGAACTGTATGGTCCAACCGGCGTACGCGAGGTGGCGATAAATGATTTCGTACTTGGGGCCTATGATACTGCGTTTGAGGAAGATGAAATTATAAAATCCATTACTATTCCCAAACATTCGACTACTACGCGCTGGGGCTATTTTAAGACGTGCCGCAAAGCTGGTGAATATGCGGCTTCATTGGCGCTCATCGTAATTGACCACGAGCGTGATGTCCAACGGGCTGTTCTCGGGGCCACCAACGGCCGACCGTGGGATCTGCCAAAAACAGCGGTCGCCATGGTCGATGCCCATGAGTGGTTGCCGCAAAAAGAGCATGAAGTAAAGGCTATGATAGCAGCCGATATAGAAGATAATGAGTGCAAATTAAATGCCTTCGAACTCAGAATTCACAGCACGACAATTTTACGGGCGGCACGAGAGACATTGAAATAATGAAGAAAATCAAACTCATGATAAACGGTGACGAGGTTGATGCTGAGATCAATCCACGAACCTCTTTGGCTGATTTTCTGCGGGAGAAGTGTCGTTTAACAAGCATTCATCTAGGCTGTGAACATGGCGTTTGCGGGGCCTGTAGCGTCCTGCTGGACGACCACCCGATTAGATCCTGCATTATGTTGGCAGTGGCTTGTGAAGGTTCCGAAGTACATACGCTGGAAGGATTGGATGACGATCCTATGATCGTAATTCTACGCGATGCCTTCCACGAAAAACATGGATTGCAATGCGGTTATTGTACGCCCGGCATGCTGATTACGGCCCGCGATATCTTGAAGCGGATCGAGAATCCCGACGAACGTAGCATTCGGCAGGAATTGAGTGGCAACATTTGCCGTTGCACCGGATATGTCGGCATCATACGCGCCGTCGAGCGTGCCGCGGAAGCGATCAAGGATAAGGGGTTAGAAATACCATGAAGACGTGCTTCGTTGTCGAGGTCGTGACCGCGTAACTATCGCATTTTTTTGAATATTGATGCCTTTGCTGCACCTCATTTGGGCATCTCAGCCAATAGTGGTGTGACACGATACGGAACATCAGTAATAACGAGAAATTTAGAGATAATAACCAATGGAGATCACCCAACGCTTCACCATCAATCAACCCATTGACGTGGTTTGGCGGGCATTTTCCGACGTTAGGTTGGTCGCTGATTGCCTGGCCGGAGCGGAGATAACAGATATTCCAGACGATAGTCATTGTTCTGGCCGGTTCGTGGTCAAGCTCGGACCGATCAGTGCCTCCTTTAAGGGCGGGGCAGAGATTATTCGTGATGACACGAATTATACCGGGATGTTTGAAGGTAAGGGGCTCGATCAGCAAAGTGGATCGCGTTCGCAGGGGAAGATTGCCTATGAACTTTCCCAGGAAAACGATGGCCGGGAAACCGTAATAGCAATTAAGGCGGAATTTATACTCAGCGGGGCGCTCGCACAATTTGGCCGATCCAGCTTGATAAACGATATAGCCGGACGATTGACAGCCGATTTCGCCAATACCCTACAGCAAAAGCTATCCGGAGCGACGACAGGTGAGATTCAAAGAGCCATGGCACAAGACGTCCACGCCTTTAGCCTGCTTGGTTCCGTGTTTTGGAATCGCATCGTTTCAGTATTCAAACGACTGTTCGGATAATCACTCGTTGAAGCCGCCTTGCGGCTATTTAGTTGACATCGTCAAATATAGTCAGTATACATATAGTCAGTATACTGTGTTTTATATATAATATAGGCTAATTGTTAATAGTCAGTATACTCTCATTTTGTAAAGAATACGCCAAATGCAATTTGTCTTGTTTAGCTTCGAAGGGGTGACTGGATACAAGTGCGTTAGGCTAAATCGGGCGTTCGGTTAGACAGCCGACATCCATAATTAAGGAGGAGAAAAATGAGAACGTTTATATCTAAAAGCTTAAAACTGGTTGTTACATTATTGATGGGGGCGGTTTTTACGGTTATCGCTACGGCCCCTGTCATGGCGGAGGACCTCCAGACGGTTCGCATGCAAGCGGTAAGCGGAAGCGTCGGCGGAATCCCGTTGATGATCATGGCCAACGAAGGCCTCGACAAGAAACACGGCTTTAAAGGCGAGTTCGAGTTCCCGCCGCACGAGGGCGCTTCTCAGAACTTCCTGGTGGGCAATTCGGATATCGCCATGGACAACGATATCGCGGGTGTCGCCATCGCCCGGACCGAGGGCTTCGAGATCACCGCCTTTTATCCGGTCGGCAACCATTATACCGGCATCGTGGTCAAAAAGGATTCCCCCTACAAGACGCCCAAGGACCTGATCGGCAAGACAGTGGGCCACTTCGGGTTCGATTCCGGGACCACCACGTTCATTCGGATCGCCGTGAACAATCTGTATGGCTTCGACGTTACCAAAGAGTACAAGATGGTTGAGACCAGTCCCGCGGCTCTCGTCAAGTTGCTGGATGCCGGCGAGGTTGAGGCAATCTTCGACTTCGAGGCGTACGTGAGCAAGGCCATCGTCAGTGCGCCGGGCAGATATCTTATGCAAACGCATAAGGCGTTTGAGGCGTCCCCGGAAGGCTACGTAACTTGGATTACGAATATGGTCGCCCGCGAAAAATGGCTGAAGGCGAATCCCAAGCTCGCCTATGCGGTCCGGGACGCGTACGACGACGCGATAAAGATGCTCGAGGACTCGAATTACGAAATCCTTCGCAAGCCCTACATCACGAAAGGGCTGTCCATTAAGAGTGATAAGGTTCTCGACGCCCTTATCGAGAACGCCCGCTCAACGCCGTACTTCACCAACGATTGGTCCAAAGAAACCATCGGCAAGGCCGAAGCTTTACTTACGAAGATGGCCAGCGACAAGATTCTAATCGAAGCGGTACCCGATGGAGTCATGGTCACTCTCGAGGACTTCATCGGTCCGCGGCCGTAGGAAACCGGATACCCCGGAAGGTTTCTGGTAGATAGAACTAGTTGAGGGAAAATATTCCGCGCGCTGGCGACAAGGTGTCTGACTTGCCATGAGAGACACCGGACAAGGTCAAGCAACGATGCCAGCGCGCGGAATCCCTCGGCCCACGGTAGTGTAAACCGGCGCCCTGCCGGGTGGCGGTTTTCGCCCATATCCAGACCGTCCACCGCATCCAGCCTGAATGAAATCCATGAGAATCAATCAAATTTATTACATATTCCTGGAAACCGCTCTTATTACTGGGACGGATCGATGACACGAACGAATGAATTACTCTGGTCGATAAGTGCAATCCTGCTGCTGATCGTGGTATGGTGGTTTGGCTTCAGCCATACCAAGTTCATCGCCGATCCCCTGGAGGTCGCCCGGGCCTTGCCCCAGTTTCTTGGCGACCCCGAGACCTGGTTCCACATGGGGGTTACGTTTTGGCGCGTCCTCGTGGGGTTGGGCGGGGGCATCCTCCTGGGTATGGCCTCTGCCTTTGCGATACACCGCAGCCCGATGGCGCATCAATTCCTGTCTGTCTACGTCAGTTTCGCGCTGCGTACGCCGAGCGCCATCGCCGCGATCATGGCTCTGGCCATATTCAAAAGAGACGAGATCGGATACATGGCGGTCGTCGGCTTCATTACCTTCCCTTTCATTACCGTGGGCCTGCTCGACGGGTTGCGGAGCGCCGATCACAAGTTGGATGACGTCGCCAAAATCTATCGCGTGGGGACGTTGCGTCATATCAGGGATTTCCTCGTGCCCTTCCTCGCTCCATACACCTTCAGCGCCCTGCGCAACGCCCATGCCCTGGCTTGGAAGATTGTCGTGGTGGCGGAAATCTTCGGTGCGGCTAAGAACGGGTTTGGAGCTGAATTCAACTATGCCTTCGACTATTTCCTCTTGGTCGAACTGCATCTCTGGCTGTTGGTCTTTATGGCCCTCGTCTTGTTCGCCGAGTATGGAGTGCTGAGGACGGTAGAACGGCGGGTCTTCCAATGGCGCGCGCAAAAAGGTTAAGGAAACAGGTCTTATGAATAAAAGTTCCGACATTGTCCTCGAAGTGAAAGACCTGGGTGTTTCGTTTGAGGATCAAGAGGCCATCGGGAAGATCGATCTCTCCGTCGCCAGGGGTGAGTTCATTGCCATTCTCGGCCCATCCGGCTGTGGCAAGTCGACCTTGTTGAACGTGCTGTCCGGGCTGTTGCCTCCGACCAGGGGAACCGTCTCGGTGGAGGGTCGGCGTATGTATGGTCCCGAAAGCGAGGCGCCGCATGTCGGCTACGTGTTCCAAGAACATCGTTTGCTGCCATGGCGATCCGTGAAGAAGAATCTCGAATTGGTGCTGGCTGCGTCCAGTGTTCCCCGGCAGCTCTGGGACGATAAAATCAACGACATCCTGGAGATACTTCACATCTCCCGATACAAGGACTCATGGCCGCTGCGCTTGTCGGGGGGGGAACGACAACGTGTTTCCATTGCCCGGGCGCTGCTGGTGGAGCCGTCCTACGTCATGATGGATGAACCCTTCAGCACCCTGGACGAACTCACGGCCCGGACACTCAGACAGGAAATCATCGACATCTGGCAACGCACCGGCGTAACCATCGTTTTCGTGACGCACTCCATACGGGAGGCCACCTTCCTCGCCGACAGGATCATTATCCTTACACGGGGACCGGCCAACGTGGATGACAGCTATTCGGTGCCCATCGATCGACCTCGCGACTATGAGGAACCGCGCATTGGCCAAGTTGAAGCGGAGATTGTGAAAAGGGTGCTCGGCGTATGGGAGCTAGAGAAAACGTGAAATGCCGAACCGCATGAATGACGACGGGATGGACGGCGAGGCCGTTGTGGGGGGGATCGACTCCACGGTGGAACGACGGAGTCTGTTCAACAAGATGGGGGGGACCATGGTGGCGTTCGCCAGCCTGTTGGTCGTGTGGATCATTCTTTCCATCATCGTTCGTCCATGGGTCCCGACGCCGGTTGACACCGTCATTGCCATGTATCGAGCCCTTGGCTCAGCGGAGTTTTATCAAGATCTCTTGCTAACTCTCTGGAGGGTGCTCTCGGCGTTTGCGGGAGCGACGGTCGTAGGTTCCGTCTTGGGAATTCTGGTCGGGCTCTCCCGGAGAGCCGATGCGTTTTTTCGACCCCTGCTTGCCATCGGGTTGGCGGTCCCGGACCCGGTCTACATCATTTTCGCTATCCTGGCGCTAGGCATAGGGGAACAGGCGGGATTCGTAGCGTTGACTATTGCCATAACGCCCTTCGTCACCAACATCGTTCGATCCAGCGTGCAGGCCCGAGACTTAACGTTGGACGAGATGGTCCAGGTGTATCGCATCCCGTTTTGGGAGGCGTTCTGGGCCAATCTGGTTCCCCAATTGATCCCGGCTCTTCTGACCGCCGTTCGGAATTCCTTCGCGCTTTCCTGGAAGCTAGTGGTCGTGGTTGAAGCTCTCGGCCAGCCCGAAGGACTGGGGGCCGCGATCTTCCAGTCCTTCCGCCTGCTCCGCATGCGGGAGATGTTGGCGCTTGCCATCCTGTTCACGATTCTGATGGAACTGATAGAGCGGGGGGCATTGGGCCGGCTGGAACGCCGATTCTTGCGGTGGCGGGCATGAGTCGAAACGGCCCGAATGGAGAGCGGTCATGAAAATCACCCAGAAGCTTCGAGTGGATCAACCGCTTTCGATAGTTATCTATAGTGCCTAATGCCACCGTGTTTTGAGGTTTTGGGATATAGAAAAATAACCAGAAAAAAAAGATAACTTAAGCGATATAAAACTTTCAGTATGTGTCCAATAAGTGTCTAAAAATAAATGATAGACGCGGATGGGCCTTTGGCCTGATTCACAGAATGTAATTTGACTCTCCTACCGCCCTGATAGCCAGCGTCTTACTCTATTTTGTGCAGTATCAACCCCATGCTTTTTTAAGGTTGAAAAGAGCTGTACCGAAGCC
>Ga0187827_10004350_pt1 | contig 17463 bp, 11 predicted proteins | sample ETNtaG_39_FD_167969 | JGI IMG/M metagenome (GOLD analysis project Ga0187827, IMG submission 167969) | Marine microbial and viral communities from oxygen minimum zone, Eastern Pacific Ocean - ETNP2014_SV_150_PacBio MetaG (Illumina Assembly) | ecosystem: Environmental > Aquatic > Marine > Hypoxic... | reverse complement strand
TTTACCTTTATCAGATACAAGCTGATGAGTTTGTTCAAACCAAGAAGATGGTGCTGTTGAAATAGATTCTTAAAAAAGTAAAACATCAAGCCCCGCAATAGCGGGGTTTTTTGTTTTCCCGCTATTTGTTCTTACATTCTTATGTGAGGATTAGATATAAAGATGAAGTTCTACTGTTAATTATAACCAACTATACGAGCTGGGCATTAGAAAAACATCCCGAACCAGAAATTCAACATGTTAATATGCAATTTGTTTAACCTTGGAGTTTAAAATGAAAATAAAAAGTAGTTTCGTAATCATATTTATTGTCTCTTTACTTTTTAGTCAGGAAGAGATTATTCACATAAACAAGACACACCGTGATGGCACACCAAAAGAAGTTATCATTTATGAAATTATAAATGATGACTTGCAATCAAATAACCCATTTAGTATTGTTGAAAAAATATCCTACGATTCTAAAGGAAACTATGTCAAACCAAAGCTCAAGGGTGCTACAAAAAAGATTGTTGGGCAATGGATGAATGATGAAAAACAGTTTGGATTTTTGATTATTGCAGATGGCATAATTAAGGAAATAGAAAAAGGTGAAGTAGGTGGGAATGAAGGGACATGGGAATTAAACGATAAAAAACCATATGTATTTAAGATTTTAGAGGATGACAAAGTAGTAGTCGAATTCGATATCACCTTTGTTACTGATAATGAAGTAGAGTTATGCCAGTTATTTCAGCGAGTATAGTCATTACTTAAATCCTTTGGGTGGGGGTTACCGTCCGGTGGAGTGGGGGTTAGAAAGCAATAAATGATTATGGATCATAACGACCTTATTATATAATCAATTATTTTAGTTTTTGAAACCCGGAAAACTCTTTTCTTTGGAGCACCACTTCTACTTCTATACGAAATTTTAACTGAAGCAGTGCTTGTAAAATGTTTTGTTGCAATAATAGAATTATTTTGATGATTGATTAATGTTATTTTGCAATTTTGAATAAATCCTTCTGTCCGCTTTGGCTTTTTAGTGGTCCCATAATAACCTGCAAACTGTTCATTGAATTCTAACCATACAATAACATCAACATCCGTAGGTTTTTTTGCTTTTCTATCTTCTGGTAAACTAAAATGATAATTGTGAATTATTTTTTCCTTTTTATCAATTATAACAATTTTTGAAAAAGAAGTAAGATTATTTGAGTAATTATATTTATATGGAGAGGTTTCTACATAGGAAGTAATATATTGATGAAAATTTGATCTTATAGAGGTTTTTATGTACCAGTTATATGATAAAAAACTTACTAAAGAAATAATGACTAATAATATAAGACCATATTTTATTATGCCTGATAAATCTCTATACTCAACTGATTCTCTAAGTTCAGAAAAAATACCAAATAAGATTAAGCCCCCCACAACAAATAAAATTAAAAAACCTAATATTTCCATAATAAATCATTTCCTTATAATTAATGAAAAATAATAAGACCATAGTGTGCACTATCGAAGCCTTCTGAATATTTATAGACTTTAATAAGTATACGATATAAACCTGTAAAACTTGGTGTAACAAATATTAGCGGATCATTGTCAGTTGAATCATCTTTTTCAATTAAAATCCATTTACCATCAACATCCTTATACACTTCAATATCTAAATCTTCTACGCGCCAATCAGCAAATGCAGATATACCATAAGTCCAACCTTTATACAAAAACCTAAATGAATCCTTTGGCTGATTGATAATATCCATTTCAACCCTTACAATTTCTGCCTCTAATGAATCTTCTATCATCGTTGTTAAATATCCAGTTTGTAACATAATTGGTCTCATTGAAGTATCCCAGTTGTGTCTTTCCATAAAATTATATTCTTGTGAATAAACATTTATTGAAGAGAAAATTAAAAGGCAAAACCAATATTTTATAACAACCCTTAACACTTTAAAATTCCCAAGGCAGTTTAAACGGATCAACTTTTTCTTTAAAAATTTCTGGGTCTAAATATTTTTCCATTTTCATAAATAAATTAGGATTATACTCATGTAAAAGAGCCCAATCGTATTTCTTCATTCCAATACTTAAAAGCCTCATATCTTCTTCAGATAAATGGTTGTTAGGGCAATTATTTTTGTTTAATACTTCAATTTTATATGATTGATAAATATTATACCATTCAGTGTCGTAGGATGACACTTTATAATCTTGCATTTTTGAATATGAATAATCAGTCATTTTCCAATTCCCTTTCCCAAAGAGAGAATTGTATTGTTTTGAAACTTTAAAATTTGTTTTAACCTTATTAAACTTTGGTTCAACTACTTCTTCTTTTATTAAATAAACTGCAAACCAACCAATACCAAGTATCAACAATCCAAATACAATACCTAAAATATCACTCATATTGTTTTAACCTATCTCTTGGAATTGCGATTTTTATAGAGATGAAATTTCATCTTCTCAAATAAAGATAATTCATTTTCATAATTTAAAATATACTGATTGAAATCAGTCTCATAGTGTTTTTTCATATATCTGGAAAACACGGTTAGATCCTCAACATCAGGTTTGTCAACTTTAACACTTTCTCTATGATAGAAAATAAATCCAAAATCATTTTTTAATGGTAGAATTGCATTGATTAGATTTTCCTCTTCAGTAATAGTTTCTTCCATTGACTCAAAAAGAACTTCATAACGTATACCACCGAACCTTATAAACCTGTTATCTTCATCAAGGTAAATTGGGTCAGAGAACCATTTGGTAACCTGGTCCCACAGACCAGTTTTTGTTATTTTGTGTTTACATAATATTTGATCAGAATTAATCGAACTCCATAAAAATTTTGAATTATCACACTGCTTTATTCCCTTCGGCAACATTGGTAAACCAATATAATTAGCATATAGAATACCAGTAAGCAGGTCCTGTTTGTTGCGAGATAAATCAAGATTATGAAGTTTTTTCAGAAAAATTGAAATATCATCTCCGTACCTGATAAGATCATGAAGAAAAATACCGGAAGACTCAAAAACAATATCGTCTGAACTTTTTAATTTTTCCAGGATTTTATGAGATGTAAAATCAAGGTTTTCGTATTCTTTAGCCAGTTTCGATAAAAAACGCATAATGGTGTCAGAACGCAATTGTTCTTTAATATTGTCTTCTGAAAGTGATTGATCTTTCTTCAAAAAGTATTTTGTAAGATAGTTTTGATATTTTTTGCCTATGCTTTTAAATGAATCGATGGTGAATAAGTACTGTCTGTTATTATCAATATATAAATCATCTGACTCTTCAACTTTATAAGATCCGGGTATATCTCTCAATTCTCTGATTATTGCCATCCAGAGAAAAATTTCTTCAATCTTAATTGAATCTTCGCAGGCTTCTGATAAATTTTCAATAAAGACGGAATCCACTTTCCCTTCATTATTTGCGTCAAATAATTCAAGACCTATATTTTGAAGGCATTTAATGAATTTATATTCCCCTTTATCCTGTAAATAGTATTCCTTGAATGATTTTGGCAAGGATGAATCAATGCCTGCACAATAAAGATTATTTTCAAATACATAGTTCATCGTTAACAGATGGAAGGTTACCATATTTTCAAAATGATTATATTCTTCTGAACTATTATGTTTTCTTTCTTTCTTACTAAGAGACTTCAGTAGTGTTTCTAATTCAATTTTGAGCTTCCCAGATTCATCTTTCTTTAAATATAATTGTTCATCCAAATCAAATAAACCATCGTCGTAATCAATGGTATCTGAAAACTCCATCTGGTTGAATTTTTCAATTATTTCATCTGATCCAACATAAATTTTATCAATAAAGTTTATGGGTATATATTTTTCGGTAAACGACGCATCCTGTGAGGATTTGATTTTTTTTAAACTGGTCTTTTTATAATAATAATGTTTTTTATCTGAAAAATTTACAAGCTGAATAACTGCTGTATCAGAATCAAGATCTGACGGAATTTTATTATATATTACAGTCTTATCTAATGGTTGAGAGGGTATATGGTAATATTTAAAATGTTTAAGGCCCACTTTTACAGGATAGATATATCCTAATGTGAAAAATCCTATAATATTTCTATAGTTAGTAATGATGTAAGATGTTTTCACTTAAGACTCACTCATTCAATCAGAAATTATCGGTGCATATTTCACACCATTGATTTCAATTATTTCAGATTCATCAATTGAATCTTCTTCAACATCATCATCTTCAGAAATTATCGGTGCATATTTCACACCATTGATTTCAATTATTTCAGATTCGTCAACTGAATCTTCTTCAACATCATCATCTTCAGGAGTAATTGTTGCCTTAAACTTTTTTAATAAACCCAATACTTTTTTTCTATCTTTCTTTTTAATAACTTTTCTTTTTGGTTCATCAACCGAAGCTTCTTCAACACCATCATCTTCACTGGAAAAAACTTCTTCATTGTCGGCATCTTCATCATCACCTTCAAAATCAAATATATCCTCTATTTTTGGAATTGGATCCTCTTCGCGTTGATCTGTTTTGAAATAAGCTGTAGGTATGATATCATAATACGGGCATACTGAATCTGCAGGTTTTGTGAAGTATAAACTTTTTTTAGTTCTTGTCATTGCAACGTAAAAAGCACGTGCTTCTTCTACTTTATTTGAGAATCCAATACGATCACTGTATGTATTGTTGAGTAACGGCAGGACTACTGAATCAAACTGTATTCCTTTTGAGGACCAATAAGTCATTACCTTTGTATCAGTGTTAAAAAAGTTAATAGAATTTTCCCAGTTGTGCTCTGAGTTGTATTTATATTCTATTTTACCCACATCCCTATCCACCAGGCAGTCATAAAAATACTTAACAGCTTCATTATTAGGTAATAAAACACCAACAGTATTTTCCCCTCTGTTTTCTATTAATTTGGCTATGGTATCTATCTCATTATTAGTATGAATTAATCTCACTTCTCCATCTGTCTCATTATATAATTTTATTTTCGTACCCTTTAATTCACTTGGACTGTTTTGAAATCTGTTAACAAAATATTCCATCGATGTTCTTAAAATATTTTTAGGATTCCTGTAGGTGAAATCGAGAATTTTTTCCATCATCGGTGAAAAAATATTTTTTACCTCATCTGAACTATAGTTCACAGTATAGATACTTTGTTTTCTATCTACACATACAGTGTGGACATTCCCTAATTTCTTAAAAATCTTATTATAAATTATTAAATCAAAATCCTGACCTTCATCAACAATGACATGATCATAATTACCAGTGATCCTTATTATAAGGGCTAACTGCTTATCTGATAAAGTCTTCGGGTCTTTAATTCTCTTTTTAAACGCTTTATATGTCAGATCCTGCAACATCATAATATCAACATTAGTTAATCCGAATGCATTTGCTGCAAGCTGCGTGAATTGATTCAGTACATTTGTAAACGTAATGAATAAAACCTTTTTTCCTTTGGAAGCAAGTTGTTTGGCTCTCATTATACCGAGAATTGTCTTGCCAGAACCCGCAGCGCCATTAATCATCATATTCGCTTCAAGTGAAGCGCCGTAAACTTCCAGCTGTTCCTTACTGAGCTGAGTGGCCGCAGGAACTTCAATCCAAGGATTTGTTTTTTCAGCCATTAATAGATTTATAAACCTCTAAAGAATCCGTATTTATCATTGATTAAAAGTGATCTATCCAACAGACGATTGCCACACTCACAGGATGTTTCTGAGACCAGAGAACAATTATGACATGCAGCAAGGTTAGTCCCGTCAACCCCCTGCCCTTCACTTTCTATGCAGACAGGATCTGCACTACACCATTTTGCATTATCAATTGCATTCATTAAAATATCACCAAAATATTCCGGTTTCCCGAGCCTTACGAGTCCCCCCATTGACCCTTCTGAATCACCGGTGGTATACAACAAGAGTCCCGCCATTTTGTTTTCAGCGTTTGGACTGTAATAAATTCGTTCTTTTATTGATGCACTACCGTATCCACATTCATAAGAAATCTGATTAATCAAAATATGAGATAAAGTATGTATCGCCATAAATGTCCGGTCAATATTCTCAAAGGTGGAAAAATAATTTTCATATCTTCCGAGAATATTCTTCACTCTATTTTTTACATTATTATCATTCTTCCACTGATTTATAAAACTATCCTTCAATACAATAAAAATACCTTCTCCACGTGACCACAAAGCAGGTAACCAGTTATTTTCATCATTGATTAAATAAGGCCGCTTCCATAATTGTTTTATTTTTTCATGGGTTTCATCACCAGTTGGTGGATTTATTCTTGTAAATCCACAGAATGCTGTTGTTTCTCTTAATCTGTGAACCAGAGTTATATTTTCAAAATACTTTGCAAAACTGGCAGGGTAATTACTGAAATTGCATTTTTCAAGTATAAGCTCACTGGAGGTTTGTTCAGTAACTATTGCATTGTATTCAAGAAATCGAAAATCCTCTTCAGTCGTATTGATCTCAACATCTGTATTATGTATTTGATTATTTAAATCATCAAAACCGGCTCTTAAATCCTGTATTGGTATTTCATATCTTCTAGATATCTCTTCAAAATGTCTATTATTTGTTTCATTGCCACTATCCATCACATTTAAAAAATCATACCAATCCCTTACAATTTCCATTGTACGCTCATCAATGTCATAGGCATCATTAATCAGGTATATCGATTTTTTAATAATTGGATTGTGTACAGATGACGCGTTCCTAAGTGTAGGACGAAGGTCTTTATCACAATGGCTGATATCCATTTCTCCAAGCCATGGTCTCTTTCCCTCACAGGGAAAGGCATGTACAATGATCTCTCTCATTCTATATAATGATTTACGTTTTCCGCAACCAGAACAGCTTATTATGATATCTTTAAGATCGGGCCCCAGACCTTCTTTCATTTTAATATCGGGGTTTTCACAGTTAACAAATTCATTATTATGATCTAAATGGGCCCATTCTGTATATGGAAAATCCTGGATATGTCCATCTTCACAAATACAAACAAATCTGGAGGGCACCATCGGCTTGTACTTGTTGCAACCATTTGGGCATAATAAACCATCTATATTATCTAAAGAGTCGTAGACATACAGATCTTCATTTATTGAGATAGAACCGCAATGAGGGCAATAATGACTTAATGGGAATCTTACAAAAGGTAGCCTGATATTTGTATTGTGAATCCTCTGCCCTCTAACATTTTGTCTATATTCAGGCGGTAGTTTAAAATGGTTTACTCCAAGTTTTTTTTGTAAACGTAAGTCTTGGAAACGAACCTCCCTGGGCTCACTCATCTGTCCTGGTCGCATTATATGATTCCAGGCATCCAGTCCAGCAAGCATTAAAGAACTTCCATCAGCCGTATCAATCATACTTCCTATACCCCAGGTATAAATAGCCTGTCCTCGTCTTAAAATATTTTGACTATTAAATATCATTTGATTTTAATCACTCGTAGCCCGATATGATATCGCCCTGGCATTCAACATCTACATTCCTCATAGATGTCAATGTTTTAAAAACATCTGCTTTCATTCTTTCCGGTGGTTCTTTTCCAAAAGGGTAAAGCAAAAAGCATTCTTCATTACTCGCATCATATCCACTCATGTTACCCCAATCTGTAAGATTTGAATAATTTTTCCAAAGTTTAAAAATTTTATTTATTTGATTCTCTGTAGATTCAACTTCATTTGGGTCTGTACGTGAAACTTTAGCAATTAAGATTTCTTTAATTTTTTCCCTTATTTCCTGATCAATAGAATCAGTAGCTCTAGCAACTCCAAAATACCTTGCAAGCGTTATGACCTGTGCGTGCAATGCTCTCTGTCTTACCGGGTCGCTGAATGGTGTTATACTTGTGGGTTCTACCATACTATAAATCTTCCGATGATAAGAAATAAACTGCTCAAAATGTGACTTGTCTCTTGGCCTTGCATTATTATACCATACAAAAACAATCCCTGGATAATTCCTACCTACCCTGCTTGTTGCCTGAATATACTCAGATGTGGTTTTTGGTTGACCGATTACCAGCATGGTTCCCAGCCTTGAGATATCAACACCTACTGATATCATATTTGTTGCTAAACAGACATCCACCGGTTTTGAATTTTTATCACTATATTTTATTTCAAGTTGTCTCAAAGCTTCACTGATATCATTTACCTGTCTTGCTGCAAGTTCAATTTTTTTCGGGTAATGGCTTCTTTGATTACTTCCGATCCAGTCTCTATCCTTTTTATCCTTATTCAGTATATTTTCCAGCGAGTCTGGAAATTTTCTATTATAAATCTGTTTCAAATATGCAATAATATCCTGATCTATAAGGGTGGATGACCCACTTAATTCTCTGATACTATTAAAATACATTAATAGAGTCCAGTAAGGATCTCTATCCTTCTCATTTGTTACATTGAGGTTTTTTACTCCCTGAAGCAATGACGAAACAATTCTTACCTGAGCTGTTTTAGGATCCGGATATCCCGTAGGATTTAAACCAACGTATAATCTGCTTTGTCCGCTGTCAGATAATTCCTTCCCAAAGAAAGAATCATTATAATCAATTACCGGATGAGGAAACACATTAACCATCTCCTGCTTGAATACCTCACCATCAAACCGGTTATTATATAAATGATTCATTTGATCTGAGGCCCTGGATACGGTGGCTGTCGATGCTATTATTTTTGGATAAATTCTTTTACCATTGATTTTTTTTGAGAATATGGTCTGTATGGCAGTTTCATAATTACCAACAATGGATCCGAGGGGACCGGAAATAAGATGTAATTCATCTTGAATAATCAGATCAGGAGGATTCTGTACACCATCAATAAACCTGAACATATTTATTGATTCAAGATTTTTATCCCATGGAAACCTAGCAAATTTATCTACTGTACCAATAACTAAATCCGGTGTGTTTTTGTACAGGTCTTCATCCACAACATATATTGGTAATACCCTCTTTCCATTTGAAAAATAACAATCACCATTTTCGCACTGATAGATAACACTGCGGGTTCCATTTGATCTATGCTCTTTGTACCCGAGCGTCCGGGTGGTTTTTCTGTCTCGCTCAACATCAAACACTTCTACTTTTCCCATCGCTGCAGCACACCACGGACATTTATCAACAACAAGTTTATTTTCTTCTCTATTATTAGGTTGCATTAGATTATTATAATTTTTCACTGCATATAATCTTTTATTGGGAGATAAGGATCCGCCAACCCAGAGCCCAATAGATATACGATTATTATTATTACCAAATAATTCTGAACTCTGAGCTCTTATATATTCACATGCCGTAATAAGACTACTGGCACGTTGAAACTGTTGAGCGGTTAATAATCTCAGTGTATAGCGCATTACTGAAGAGACGCCCTTTGTATCCGGATCTTTCAGTCTTCGGTAAAGTATGGTAAATCCAATCAATCCAAGATACGCTTCAGTTTTACCACCTCCAGTTGGGAACCATAGACATTCTACATTATTTCTATCATCAGACTCAGGATCAATAATTGATTTAATATTGATCAAAATAAAAGCTATCTGGTATGGAAACCATGATGGTATATAATCAATACTTTCTGGCCAGGTTGATCTATCTTCTATATCAATATCTATATACTCTTCAATTAATTGATAACCATTTTCATATTTCCATCCCCGCAGATCCTGTTTTGATCTCAGATGTTGAAGTAAAACTGCGCGATTCATTAGCATAAATGCTTTTAGTGAATTTTCATCCTGTTCCAAAAGATTAATACCTTCTTTTATTCGACGAAGTGCTTTCTTACATTTTTTTATGTTATGGTCTGCTGTGTCTTTATACTTTTCAGAAAGTGATTTACTATTACCAAGCATTACATCAAGCCATTTTTCATATGATGTTGCAAGCGCATTCAGATTTGTAATTATTATTTCATCTGCAGCCCCCCTGTCACTAAGATTAAAAAATGAAAGGTCAACATCCTTGAACCTTTCTGATTTATTTTGTTGAGGATCAATTTTTTTCATTTCAAATACAGGAATACTCTCCGTTGTCAATTTATATTGTTCAGGTTTATCCTGGTCCCAGCTAATTGCACAACCATGACCAATACCTAGTGTTGGCTTATTTCTGTATAATAAATCATTAATTTTTTTATCCAGTTCTGAATACATACTCTGATTAATATTCATCGGTATAAAACAATGTTCTTTATTTTTTATCTCTACAGAAAATCTGGTCTGAAAAAAACAGAGAGAGTTCTTATGGATATAATTACTTTTTACTTCATCAAAAACTGCGATATTTTCATTAATTAATGTGAAAGTGACCATAACTGTGTCATCGTCAAGCAATCTGCTTGTTCTTTTAACCACAGAAAATCTTAATCCTTTATTGTTCCCCAAAGGCTTTAATTCATCCAGAACCGGTATTTCTGAATCCTCCACCTTTAAATTCTTGCTGATCCTGCCTTTTAATAAAAGTTCCTTAAAATCAATATTCATCGTGAATTGAAGAGGGACGCGAAAAAAAGCATCAATTTCTTTATTGTAACTCTTAGACCGTTTACAGTAAAGACATCGCTTTTTATCACCAGATATGCTGATTCCAGTATCATTACAAAATTTACAGGAGTATGTTTCCTTCTTATATAAAGCAGCATCAACAGTAACCGATACTTCGTTAACAGTTTTTGATAGAATACAGCTGAAACCCATTGCGGATGCTTTATAAGCATTGATCATTTTGATGATATCATCAGTATTTTCACTGGATTGTTCATCACGAAATCCCCCATTTATCGCGAGGCGCTCTTCTTCATTTACAAAACCATATGTATCATCTAAATCGATGTCAACATCTGTTGTCTGAGTTTCATCTGTTTCGTCCATGGAATCCATTTCATCAATATATGTCCCTTCAGGAACGGGCTGAACTTGCCGCGGGTAAAGAATCCCGGCACCATATCGTGATTTAGGTTGGACTCTACCCCTGATTATTTCTTCACCATTAGATTGATTTAAGTCTTCAAGATGTGATGGTTCCGGTCCAACAACCTCTTTCTTTAATATATCCAGATACTGATCTCTAATTTCTGTTTTCATATTATCTGTACATCTCAACTACATCAAAAAAATTAGCAGTAAATAATCTATCCTGTATATCACTGATAAGTATGTGCAGTGAATGGACTGCTCTTGTCGCGCCTGTGTAGAACAGGCTATTACTTTTCTTTGAAGTTAAATCATCAATTTCTATCAAAACAACATGGTCAGCTTCCAGACCTTTATAGGAATGGATTGTAGAATATTTTACATTTTTGTCGTATGGATCTTGATCATATTGAGTAATTTTTGGCAACCCTGATTCTATTTTACTTATAACCGAGTTTTCATATTTATTTCTCGAAAGGATTATAATTGACTCGGGTTTGATTTTATCGCTCTTAAAATTATGGAAAATCTTTTTTATCTTTTCAATCTGTTCATCTTCACTTTTATAAACATCTTTAACAACAGGATAATTTCTATCCGACGAAATTCTAAATGGTGGTTGTGTAAATGCGCCAAGTGATACCGCATTTAACGCCGTATCCTTTCCATTACGGATATTGTTATCAAGTCTACATTTCGCCAGATCACCATCAATATAACTTTTAATTCTACGCATCATATTATCTGCATTTTTTTCAGAGTAAATTACCTGAGAATTGAAATCTCCAAACATTTTCCAATTCCCATTTTTTAATTCACCGTCAAGCAGTGTAGTAAATATATCAAGATAGGAATCAGTAATAAGGTCCTGTGCCTCATCAATGATTAAAACCTCAAATTTTTCTTTATCAAGTTCCAGTAATTTAATGGCAGCCTGATCAATAAAAACATCGAGGTCAATAGCTGGGTCAGATTGAAGCATATCAATTAAAATCTTATGAATATTTCCTACCGTAATAAATTTCAGTTCTTCTGGAGTAAATTGTTTTTTCAGCCATATTCCGAGATTTCGATTAAAACATGTCAATAATGTTTTTTTCTTATTGTACGCACATCGTCGAGCAGTTTCAATTGCAATAACAGTTTTACCCGTACCTGCGCCACCATTAATCAATAATCTTTTGTTTTGTCTGTAGCTATCAAAAATAGCCAGCTGCTGATCTGTATATCTATGTAATTCCTCGCGGCTTTCTTCTATAGAATGAGACTTTTTCTGGTAAAATTCAAAGTCACCTCTCAATAATTGATAGATTTTATTTATCTGACTTTTATCAGGAAGAGTTTCCTTACCTCTCTTTGGTTTTTCCCTGAAATTTTTTGCCATTATCTGAACGTATTTAGCCACCGTTATGGTATCCTTTTTGACTGCATCATAGATCATATAATCTTGTTCATCCGTTCCACGATTTTGATATTCAATCCTTGGGAAAACTGCGCCATATCCAAAGTTCAGTTTTTTATAGTCAGCGCCCAGTTCATTAATTATATATTTTTTAATTGACTGCATAGAGTCATGAGCCTGGTGAAAGGGTGACTTATCCTTTGTATACTGAAGGTTTCCATCTCTGCCATAAAATTGCCAGACACCATTTTTTATACTGATTTTATGTGAGCCTTTCACCTCAAGACAAAAAATACCATATTTAGGAGCAAGTACAACAATATCTATTTCACCATACCTTTGATTTATGTGTTGCTGTACCAGCAGAGAATGCAGTACAAACCAGTCATCAATATCTCTGGCTTTTTTAAATCGCTGAAATAAGAATTTTTCTCCATAATTGATTGTCTGAGAATCATATCTGGGTGGAATCATACGTGCCATCAGCTGTCCCAATGTATTAAACGATTCGCATATTTTGGATCGACTTCAATTGTATTCTGGCTTATATCGAGCATTTTAATTACAAAAATTTCACCGTAATCCAGCAAAGTAACTTCAATTAAATCCTTTGAGTACATTTCTTCATGGTTTGAATCATGGAATATATGTGAAAGATTCTCTATAAGATCTCTTTTAATTGCAAACGCCGCTTTCTGATGATAACTCCTGACTGTTTTTATGGCAGCTTTGACTTGTTTCAACTGTTTTTTCAATTCATTATGATCAGTTATTGACGCAATTTTATCCAGATTAGATTCTTCCTGAGGACCTATACTGGATTCATCGAACAACCAGTTACGCAAAGTAACTATATTAATATCGCATCCATGTTCTGCAAGTTCATATCTCAGTTTTTTAGAGCTGTAACCAGGTTTATTCCATTGTTCCAACAAGGCTTCTTTCCATAGATATGACATTGACCTTGCGTCGTTGTAATTATCCCTTACCAGCAATTCATCAGCTTTCTCCCGTAATAGATTAACTTCAGTATAATTCAGCACTATTCTATCACCGGGTAATATTCTGTCTCTTGATTTATCTTCAACCACTAATTTGTTAGTTTTCTCAAATTTATCTTCATTTATTACAAAAAACTTATGTGTTTCTGTAGAAAACATGATATAATCTGATGCAAATTCTATCTTTTTTGTTTTTATGGCATCAGCTTCACTGACATATTTTGCATTAGTATATGACCTGATTTTTTTCTCAAAATCAAAAATATTTTCTGTGGTCTGACCCCTGTTATCTTCCACAGATTTTTTAAATAAATTATTTTGTATATCTGATGAAGATAATAAATACATTTCAGCCACACGCGATGAGGTTTCGTATTTGTTTAACTGATCATGCCAGTATTTAATGGCGAAACCATACCACTGTTTTTCAAATTCATAAAAAAAGAACCGGATCCTTGAAAATGCGAACTGTTGAAGCGTAATCCTGTGCATGTTTGACTTGTTCATCCATCCGCAGACAAATAAACAATTTTCAGGGCCCAGATAGGTTTTAAAATCGTTTTCATTTAAAAGGTCAATCAGGGATATGACATGTATTTTCTCTTTTTGATTATCATCCAGTAATCCATCCCAGTATTCCTCTGTTACTTCAATTTCCTCAGGTTTTTGCACAAGCAGATAACAGGATTTTAAATCCTCGTGATTGATTTCCTTTTTAATGTTATTGATTTTGTTTTCTAAAAATTTTTCCGGATCAGCAATGATATCCCTCAAACATTCAATACTGATATCAATCAATTCCATTACATCTTTCTTAATAAATATCGACTCTTTCTTAATATTTTCATGCACTTCATTCAATTTTTCACCAAATTCGTTTAAATGCTGTTCCCGAGGTGGAGCAACCATTCTCGAAAATGACATCACAATACCAAAAAGTTTTGAAAACTCACTCTTTAAAAAGGTATTATCCTCCGGTATCTTTCTTTCCATTTTATTCAAATTATTTACAATATCAGTAAGTAGAACTGAACTGCAGGCAATATCCTTTAATTCAATATTTTTATTTTTCTCAATTGATTGACTGAAGGATTTGAAATAAGGATGATTATTAGCTGAAGGCTGAAAGTTATCAAGTAATTTTCCTGTCCAGTGCCAGTATGTAAAATTGAAATCTTTTAATATATCAAGATCTTCAATTTCTGTATAATCTGCAAAAACTGTTACAGGGAGCCAGTCTTGTTCGATCATATGGATAAAATTTCCAATGTGCCTTTTAATATGACTTACTCCATCAACTATGAGGTTGTCCTCATCCCAATGATTGGCATTTTCATAATAAGTAAAAAAGTTTAAATAATCGGAGGAAATCAAAAAATTGAACTCAGCGGTCTGGCCGCTTCCAAATGTTCTCACTGTTGAGTCAATTGCGATACTGCCAACATTGATAATATTATCAAGCAGCTGTCCATTAAGCTGGCGGGTATCAAAAAACTTCCTGCTTGTGACCCCTTTACTTATTAAATACGTTTTATCTTTATAAAAAGAGGTATCCCCCAATGAGTATATCCCAAGTATTCTATCAATTGGGTTTACTTGGGCTGACTCTTTTGAAAGAGCAATCAGGACTTTGTTTGTTTTAGAAAGAGGCTTTTTTGTTTTGATTGCTTTTATACTGCCATCAAATCTGTTTCTTATGGTAATAGTTGCATCATTTGTTTCAACTACAAGATTTTCATCTTCATTGAAACTTAAAAATCTGGCGATTGCCCGATCATTGATACTTATTTTTTGTCCAAGTTCATATTTTCCAATATTACTCTCATCATTAAACTTTCTTTTGATTCTGCTGAAAATAGATAATACTGAAGCCCAGTAAGCAGCGTAATACTTATTGGGTATGAGGATTACAATTCTATTTAAATCACCAATGGTTTTTTCAATCAGCTCTGAATTTTGTAAAGCGATTGGGTGTATTCGAGAATTTTCAGACTGATTCCCAAGTGCAATATTATTAATTAAATGGCTAACAGCAGGATTATACATAATGTGATTATAATTTATTAATCTTCAGCTATACACTTTTCTTTTTTGAGTTCGTATATCATCTCATCTATTTGTGATAATTTAGGTGAATTTAATCAGATAATGTATTTGTAATACTTTTTTTCTACGTTGAACCAATTGATCGTAATTGCGATTAAAAATTATATAATTCAAATATTAATTAATGATTCCCCCCGTAATATGATAATTATAGACGAAGATATTATAATATATATAATATGAATTCCCACCGAATAATATTTATTGTTAACTTTTATCCTGATAATGAGCAACAATTCTAAACTTACATATATTGATTTATTTGCTGGAGTAGGTGGCTTTCACCGCGCATTCCAACAGGCGGGTGCTGAATGTGTTTTTGCAAATGATTATGATAGAAAGTGTGCGGTTGTATATCTAAACAACTACAAGGGTTCGGCAAAATATTTCAAACCCGGCCCAATTGAAGATTATACTAAAAATAATAATTTTATGGTCCCCGAACATAATATTCTTGTTGCGGGATTTCCATGTCAGCCTTTTTCAATAGCGGGTGTATCAAAAAAGAATGCGCTTGGTCGCCCACATGGTTTTCTTGATAAAACACAGGGAACATTATTTTATGAAATTGTGAAAATTATAGAGAAGAGAAATCCCGATGCTTTTATTCTGGAAAATGTTAAGAATCTTAAGTATCACAATGGCGGTGATACATATGAGACTATAATGAATGCACTTGATTTACTGGGTTACAACGTTCCTGAACCTCAGATAATAGATGCAAAAAACTTTGTCCCCCAGCATAGAGAAAGAATCTTTATTATCGGTTTTAAGAAAAAATACAGATACAATTTTGAATATCCAGAAATAAAGCAGAAAAAGTACAATATAATCAAATACCTTGAATCTGATATTGATAAAAAATATACACTCACACCCAATCTCTGGAAATACCTTCAGGATTATAAAAAGAAACACAAAGCAGCAGGAAATGGCTTTGGATACGGTTTGGTCGAACCCGGAGTGGACAATTATACACGTACCTTGAGTGCCCGTTATTATAAGGATGGAGCTGAAGCTCTTATAAGTAGAGGTAAGAATGCTCGACCCAGACGATTAACTCCAAGGGAGTGTGCAAATCTTATGGGCTTTCCTAAATCGCATAATTTTGATGGTGTTTCTGATACGCAGGCATATATGCAGTTTGGAAATGCAGTTGTGGTACCACTCGCTACTCTGCTTGCAAAGGAAGTTGTAAACCAATTAAAAAGTTTGAAAAATAAATCTGAAGTGAAATATATCCGCCAGAGGATATACATGATGGGAGAATCTTCCTATCAGGATTATCCATGGCGAAGTACATCCAATCGTTTCCATGCGCTGGTAGCTGAAATGTTCTTACAGCGAACGAAGGCCAAGCAGGTTATAAAGGTATACAGTGAATTTTCTAAAAAATATAAAAACCCAGCGCATGTACTTAATGATAAATCAAAAAGTTATCGTGAAATTCTAAAGCCTCTAGGCCTCCACTGGAGAATTAAACATTTTGAGAAAATGTGCAGGCAGCTGGTTGAAGATTATAATGGCACAATTCCAGATAATAAAACAGAACTTATGAACCTTGCCGGTATAGGCGATTATGCAGCATCGGCATTTTTATCATTTCACCTGCAGAAGCCCGAACCGCTCATTGATTCAAATACAGTTAGATTTATAAGCAGATTTTTTGGAATTGAGAAAAATCAAGAATCACGAAGAAATAAAGTTTTTAAAGGAATAATCAGAGAACTTCTACCAAACAGAAAATCGAACAGATTTAATTATTCTTTTCTCGATTTTACAATGATGATTTGTGGACCAAAACCTGCCTGTGAAAAATGTAGTTTAAAGAAAAGATGTGAATACTTTATAAATACTATAAATTAACATGTGTTGAATCTTCCACAAATTCTATCCAATTTCAAGGAGCAGGGTGTTCAGCGAGTTTTTTATAAAGAATTAGCTAAAAATGATAACAGTAAAAATCAGCCATACT
>Ga0187827_10004348_pt1 | contig 17464 bp, 8 predicted proteins | sample ETNtaG_39_FD_167969 | JGI IMG/M metagenome (GOLD analysis project Ga0187827, IMG submission 167969) | Marine microbial and viral communities from oxygen minimum zone, Eastern Pacific Ocean - ETNP2014_SV_150_PacBio MetaG (Illumina Assembly) | ecosystem: Environmental > Aquatic > Marine > Hypoxic... | reverse complement strand
TTCAAAACGGGAATGTCCTCAACCGGTTTAAATCTTCGGCGCCACAATTCATCCAGAGCCTAAAGGCACTGGCGTTCTTGTGGCTATTTTTAAGTAAAAAGCAAAAGGAAAATAATCATGACCGTTTTTGTTCGATGCGGCATCATATTAATCAAACAATATTGTCATACACAAAATGGTAATTCTATTTTTCGATACAAATATTTCCGACTCGATTGAAAAATCGTACTTTAAAAAAATATTAGGCTCCGGATTTGACCCGAACCGCTCACTCGCGTAGCTTCAAGCCGCCCTACCGTTTCCAGAGATCACTCTTTATCGGTCCCTTCTCCCTCACCCTTCTCTACCTTCACCAGCGCCTTTTCATCCTCGATCTTGCCCGAGATATCTTCATTATCCTTCTCGTCCTCATCGTACGACGGAATGTCCTGTATGTTCTGTATGGCCACCATCCTCGAGATCCCGTCCTTTATGTAACACGCGTAAAGGTGGTCCGCAAAGTTCATTATTATCTTGTGCAGTGATATCATTATGAACTGTGCCGAGGCAGAATTCTTCTTAATCATCTTCGCTATGACCTCGGAGTTCACCATATCGAGGTTCTGGTCCACCTCGTCGAGAACGTAGAACGGAGAAGGATCGTATCTCTGCAACGCCAGAATGAAGGCTATGGCCACCTGGGATTTCTCGCCCCCGGAAAGGTATCGAATGTCCCTCATCTTCTTTCCCGGTGGCCTTGCCCTGATAATTAGGCCTCCTTCGAAGGGCTCATCCTTGTTCTCCAGGTGGAGATACCCCTCGCCGTTCCGGCATATCTTGGGATATATCTCCTTGAAGTTCAGATCGATGTTCTCGAACACTTCCATGAGTTTTTCCTTTTTCTTCTTCTTTACGTCCACCACCATTCTGGTCAGGGATTTTTCCTCAGCCACCAGTTTATCGTATTTCTCCGTTATATCGTCCTTTCTCTTTTTCTCACGGTCATATATCTCCAGGGCCACCATGTTCACCGGTTCAAGCCGTCCCATCTTTTTCTTGGAATCCATAATAGTATATTTCAGCTCGTCCTGCGATGGATAAGGCCCCTCAATCTCTGAATCGTACCGGGATATCTTGACCATGATCTCTCCCAGTTTCTCACTGTGATCGGATAATGCGGCGTTCTGACCAATAATATAAGAATTCCTTCCCTCTATATGCACCGTTAGTTCGTTCCGTTTCCGATCCACCTCGCGCTGCTCCTCGTTCTTCCGGTCTATCTTCTGCTTTATCTCACGTATTTTCTCATCGAGCTTGTCCGAGACACTCCGCCTCATCTCCACTTCCTTCGATAATCGCGTTATCTCCTCATCCGCCTCTGTGGAGGCCTCTTCCTGCTTTACCATGTTCTCAACGGTGGCCTGTTTCGTTTCCTTCATCTCGCCCAGCCGCTCTTCATAGATTTCGATCTTTGTGGTCAATCCCTCTAGCCTTGCCTCGATGCCACGGTTGCTTTCGAGAAGTTTTTCACGATCCTCCTTCAGCTTCTCCATCTTTGCTTTGAGCTTTGCAGGCACAACCTTCAGGGCATAGTTCTCTTTTTTCGATATGGTCTTTTCCCTGGAACGGATCAGCTCGTCCTTCTTTTTCATCTTCTCCCCGAGGACCGTCTGTTCGTCTCTGAGACCGGAAATGTTATCGGTAACACCCGTCTTTTCCTTGGTCATCCGCTCCAGCCTGTTGCTGTATTCCCTCAAGTTGACCTCAAGGGCCGACATATCACCGTCTACCCGGCTCATATCCATTGTGATACGGGATATCTCATCACCGATAGTCGTGAAATTCTCCACCTGTTCCTTTATCTTCCCGGTGATCTCTTCCTGCCTGGTCGCCGCATCATCCAGTTCTTTCCGCACCTCCCCGTACCGGGCATCGTCCTTTTTGCCGAACTTTATCAATTTCGCCAGGCGGGAGCCGCCTGTCATGGCGCCCCTTCTCTCGATGAGCTGGCCGTCAAGGGTCACCAGCCTCACGCCGCCCATGTACTGCCTCGCTGCCTCCAGGTCCTTGACCACGAGGGTGTCGCCGAATACATACCAAAATGCATTTCTGTATCTCTCATCATACTCTACCAGGTCCATGGCAAAGCCTATCACTCCAGGCTTGTCCGCCACCATAAGCGCCTTTCCCCCGGCTCTTCCTCCCGTCATCTTGTTAAGGGGAAGGAACGTTGCCCGTCCATAATTCCGTTTCTTCAGGAACTCGATAGCTGCGGAAGCGCTGGCATCATTCTTTGTTACTATCCCCTGCATTCCTCCACCGGCGGCGGTGGAAAGGGCTAGCTCGTACTCCTCGTCAACCCGGGCAAGCTGAGCGATTGTGCCGTGGATTCCCGGTAGTTTATTGTTCTCTCCAGCCTTTAGTACCATCTTCACCGCCCGCCCGTATCCCATCTCGTCGGCGGCGCTTCTCTTTACTCTGAGCCTCTGATACTCCTGGTTGAGGCGGGAGACAACTTTCTCGATGGCCTCTCCACTATCCCTGAGAGCGACTATCTCGGCCCTTGCTTTGGATTGGCGTTTCGATAGCTTTTTTCTCTTCTTTTCCGAGACCAGACGTAGCTTGGCTTTCTCGTCCAGCCTCCACTTAATATCCCGGACCTCCATCATGAGGTTGTTTATGGTGTCTTCCTCGTCGCCAAGCTCACCCAGATGGCGAGTTATCCTGGCGTTAAGTGCCTCATCCTCCATGGCAAGTGAATGTCGTTCGCTCACAGTAGTTTCCAGCTCTTTTTTCAATTTTATCAGTTCGTCCTGCAGTTTCAGAAACTTGTTTGAAGAATCCTTCATACTATCGGAAAGTTCCTTGAACTCGCCATCCGCCTTTTCGAACCGTAACTTGTCGCGGTTCAAACGCTTGGTCAGTTTATCTCGCTCACTAATCAATTTCGAAAATTCCTTCTCACCCTGCGCGATATCCGCCGTATACTGCTCGAGCTGGACCTCCAGTTCTGCCCGGGTTTCTTTCGCGTTCTCCTTTCGATCCTTTGCCTTCAACAGATTCAACTGGTAGTCCTGGATCTCGCGAATCAGTTTTTTACTCTCTTCGTCACCCATCTCGTCCATTTTTCTTGCCAGGTCGACGATGCCGAGGCCTAACTCTTTCTTCCTTTCAGCTAGCTTCTCGATCTCCTGCCTCGATGATCGTATCTCCTCCTTGTACCCCTTTATCAGTCCGTGTATGTTCTCGATGGAGGCTTCCAGAGCCTGCTTCCTGGCAAAGGCCAGTGTTGCTTTCGCTTTAGCCAGCTCCTCTTCGAACTTTCTATATCTCAAAGCTCCATTCCTCTCTCTCTTCAACTGGCGCAAATGACGATCGATCTCGCCAACCACGGCATCCAGTTCATCGAGATGCTTCTTGACCTTTTCTTTCCGTTTGTTACTCTTATTGAGTGCCTCATCTAGACTGGTGATCCCCGCCATATCGTCCAGAATACCCCGGCGCTGTTTTGGAGTGCTATCCGCAATGTCATTTACCGTTCCCTGTTGCACCACGTTATATCCATCGGAGGACAGTCTCGCCACAGAAAAGATATTGTGGAATTCCCCGCGAGATGACGAGCGTCCGTTTATGTAGTAATAGGTTTTGACATCGGCAGGGCCCTTTCCCTTCTGTTTGATCTTCTTGGTAAACTCCACCAAATCTGAATCGACATTGATCTTGCGGTCATCGTTGGAGAATATAAGTTTGACCTCGGCGCTCTTGGCGCCCTTTCCTTTTTTTCCGCCGTCGAATATCAATCCCGCGTAGTTATCGGCCCTCAACTTCTTCGTTCTCTGGCCCCCCACCACGAACAAAAGGGCATCTGAAATATTGGACTTCCCACTTCCATTGGGACCGCTGACAACAGTTAACCCTTGAGAGAGTTTCACCACTATGGTCTGTTTACCGAAAGATTTAAAATTCTTCATATATACTTCTTTTAGGTACATGCCTGAAACACCTGTTCGAGTGTATGGATATTGAATATTAAAGGTTATTATGATTCGAATATTCATTTCGTTTATTATCACTATGAAAAAGGCCTGGAACACCTCTTCCCGGGGGGCATCCGTATTTCGGTTTTGCCTTTTAAATAATTTTGCAGTGAAACCACAAAAGGAGAAAGATTTAATTAAGCAAAAGGGGATTTTTGAGTGACGGTAATTCAAATGCCCCGAAAGAGAGAATATCCGGTTTCCGGGCAAAATATTTCCCGGGACCGAGCTGGAGTCATAGAGTTCCCCTTCAAGATACTGATAATAGCGATGGTGCTCTTGATCACTATACCGCTGATACTTTCTGGGCTGGAAAAATATACCTTAGCACAGGATTACAACCAGACCGAACGGGAGATGACACGTATAAGGAACGCAATAGTACAGGTTTATTCACAAGGAGAGAACGCGTCCCTGGTGCTTGAAGTGGATCTTCCCAAGAGTTTGGACTATATGAGACTTGGCGATAGTCTAGTAGTCCAGATTGGCCAGACCGGCCAATTCAGGATCAACCCTTTTTCGAATGCAACCTATTACAGGATGAAAGGCGGCGATGAAGTATTGGAATTTGTGAAGTACTCGGTAAGGTCCGTGCCGGTAAGCAACGAGACCGGAGCCGGGGGGTTGCGTTTCGGCCCGGGGAAGTCTAGAATAATGCTGACCAAAGTTTTCGATCCCCGGATCGACACGTTCTTTATAAGGGCCGAGTATATTGCCAATGGTTAGAAGCTCGATAAAAAATCGAGGTTCGAAGCTTGACAATGTTCGCAGAATCGCAGCCTGTAAATTTCCAGAGGAAATCGAAGGCTCAGGTATGCCGTTAGGTGACATAGAAACAGAGTTTCTATTAACCCTAATCGAATCTCTGATTCGATGTCGGGTACACCGGAATGAATTGGGAGCCAGGAGGGATCGATTCTGCTGAATCTACAGTAAGGAATGATGAATATGCTTGATTGGGCCATATCCAAGATGGTGATGTCCATAGCGGCAGTGACGTTGGTAATCATATCACTGTTCTTCTTTTCGGAACTAGCGAGAGATAATCAGATCGCGGACACAAATATGCAGGATATTGCTGACCAGGTCGCCGGGAGGGTTAACCAGGCCGCAATGTTCCAGGGAGGTATCAGACATAACATCACCTATAGCCCTGACCCGGGGGCGAGGGGGCTGCACCTGCCGCGCCGATTGAACGATCGGGATTATTCTCTCGAGTTCACAAACGGGAGCGTAACGGTTATACATCGATCCGAGACCAGTACCGCCCTTTTTTCAGTTTACATTCACCTGTATGATCCCGACACTCTTCCGGACGGCGAGCTTAGTTCAGGCGACATAGCGTCTCTGGATTTCCAAAACCGAATAAAGACCATCATATCCGGTGTAGACCTCGTGGTTGAGAACGTTGCAAGGATCGTGGATGGACAATATACATACTTGACCTGTCTTTACGAAGTTGGCTCGGTTTTATCGGAATGAGCGAGGTCCATTGATATTGTTTTATGACGGTCGGATAAAATTGCATTCTATGATTTTACCTCTCCCGGAGTTTCTCACTCATCATAAATTATATATGGGTAAAGATTATTAACCTACCGCTATATCGGATATTGAACCGGTATGGGAAGGGTGAATTACCATGCTTCATATTGTAGGAAAGGTCGAGACCTTCAGAGAATTGGTTGATGTAGTGCTGACAGTAGTGGAGGAAGTGAAGTTGGTTTTCAACCCGGAAGGGATAAGGATAAGGACCGTTGATCCGGCTCATATTGCCATGGTGGACCTCACGCTTGGTAAAGAAGCTTTCGAGAAATACGAAGCGGATGAAATGGAGGTCGGCTTAAGCATGAACAAATTTTCAAAGGTGCTAAGCCTGGCGGAGGCGGGGACCGAGATCACACTGAAGATCGCGAACGAGACGAACGAAGTGGTGATCACATTCGGGAACCTCGAGCGAAAAATGATCCTGATCGATACGGCAAACCTTACCGAGCCGAAGATGCCGGACTTGAAACTTCCCGCTACCATTACAGTCCAGGCTCATGAGGTACGGCAAGCCATAAAGATATCCATGGATATCACGGATTACATAAGCATAAGTGTTGACGAGAATAGATTTATCTTAGAGAATTCGGGGGACACCGGGTCAGCAAAACTGGAGTTACTGAAAGAAAAACTTGAAGAACTGGAGTGCGAAAGTCCGATAACTAGCATGTTTGCACTTGATTATTTCTCAAAGATGATCAAATCCATAAAGAAGAGTGAACTCGTAAGGATGCATTTGGGCAATGCCTATCCAATTAAGGTGGAGTTTACCATAGCCGGCCAGAATGGGATGGTGACATATCTCTTGGCCCCGCGGATAGAGAGTTGAATATGGAGGAGTAACTATGACTGAAACGGGTGATAATGCAACAACTGAAAAGAATCTGAAGAAATATAAAAATGCTTTAAGGATTGCCTATGAAGACGGGGTGATCATTCCGGAGGAAAAGGATTTCCTCGAGCTGAAGAAAAAGAAACTCGAGATCACGGACAAACAGCATCTTCGATTGGAGATCGAGGTACTCCTTGAACTGGGTCGCCAGGCTCTTGACAGAGAAAGACTGGATGAATCCATCGTTTTTATTAATCAGATAATAGAAAGAGGGGAAGCGGACCTGGAAATATATGAGCTTCTTACCTGTCTTAATGTTATGGGCGGAGAGTATGAAAAGGGCAAGGAATCCATAGCGAAATGTGTTGAACTGGCAGCCAAAGAAGAAGCAGTGGAAGAACCTGGTGATGAGGTTCCGGATGGGCCTGTTTGCCCGGACTGCAGCACCTCTATAAGACATATCGAACAATATGACAGGTGGTACTGTGACGCCTGCAAGAAATATCTGGCAAAGGATTTCAAACCGGGTGGAGCAGTGGAAGAACCGAAAGTAGAGGAGCCAAAAACCGCAGAACCCGAACCCACTCCGGCTGTTGAGGAAAAGACGGTGGAGCCCAGCTGTCCCGACTGTAGTGGAAATATAAGGCATGTTGCCCAATACGATCGATGGTACTGCGATGCATGTAAAAAATATATGGCAAAAGATTTCAAACCGGGTGAGAAGAAGGAAGAGCCTGCTGCCGCACCAGTGGAACCAAAAGCGGCTGAACCCGAACCGGAACCAAAGGCAGCGGCGGAGCCGGCATGTACGGATTGCAGCGGGAAAATTCGGCATGTTGCTCAATACGATCGTTGGTACTGCGACGCGTGCAAGAAATACATGGCAAAGGATTTCAAACCGGGTGAGAAGAAGGAGGAAAAGGAGGAACCCAAGCCTGCCGCCGAGCCAAAACCTGCAGAACCTAAAGCCGAACCAAAGGCAGCAGCAGAGTCGGCTTGCCCCGATTGCGGCGGAAAGATCAGACATATTGCTCAATACGACAGATATTACTGCGACGCATGTAAAAAATATATGGCAAAGGATTTCAAAGCGGGTGAGAAAAAAGAAGAAGCTCCTGCTGCGGTGGCACCCGCTGTAGAAGAAAAACCCCAAGCAACCCCGGCCGCGGAACCGGTATGTACGGATTGCAGCGGAAAGATTCGACATATTGCACAGTACGACCGATGGTACTGTGACGCTTGTAAGAAATACATGGCAAAGGGTTTCAAAGCGGGCGAGAAACAAGCCGCACCAGCTGCGGCGGCACCACAACCAGAGGTTAAGAAGGATCCGGCTTGTACCGACTGCAACGGTAAGATACGCCATATTGCACAGTATGACCGATGGTACTGTGACGCGTGTAAAAAATATATGCCAACCGGTTTCAAAGCTTGATCGGGTCAGTTGTTGGATATTCTGGCCGGATCTTTTTCTTTTTATAATAAGTGTGTCTTCACTTGAATCCAGCCCCACATTCGGGACATTTCCCGATGCCCTTTCCGCACTCCATATGCATCACTTTCGAGCAATTCGGACACCTTAACCCCGATAGACCCTTTTTTATGATTTTCTTACAGTTAACGCACAGCGACGGCCTCTTTATTCGCAACAGGGATGGTGTCAAAAGTGCCGATTCGATAGATTCTTCCTCCTCCTGACCTCCAAGAAGCCCGATGATATCGTCCACGGTTTTGTCGATACCCGCATCTGACTTGTCTTCTTGTGCGGAAATATCAAAATCTCGCCCGGGTCCCTTGTCCACCTCTCTCTCGACTTCCCAACCTTCTCCCTCAACTGTTTCGGTTTCATCAGCGCTTTGCGCAGCTTCCCATCCCCCTCCTTCGTGGGACCTTGCCTCGAAAACAGTTTCCACATCATGCTGAGCGGTTCCAGCGACCACTGATTCTTCCGTTCCCGCGTCTGCCCAGCTAGCACTTTCCTTCATTGGGTCGTCATCTATCGTTTCGACTGAATCCCAGCCATCACCCTCTTCCTTCCGTCCTCCCACATCCGTATCGACTTCATTCCAACTCCCTGCATCAATAGAATGATCGTCAGCCTCCCCTATCACTCCACCCCAGCTTCCAACATCTTCAGATTGATCGTCAGCCTCCTCTATCTCTCCGCCCCAGCTTTCGTCTGCAACTTCATCTCCACCGGTCTCCTCCACGAAGTCCGCTTCCACGATGATTGAAGCCCCCTCCTTCCACAAGGTCATTTCATCCCCAACGTGTTCATCCGCCATGTCGAAATAGACCTCCTCTTTCTCTTCCTCTTCAGCACTCCACGGGTATTCCAAAGATGGTGATTCTTGTACCGGGGTGTAATCCATAGATATTTCTGGGGATTCCTCGATCTCTTCTTTGGGAAGAGTGCCCAAGGGTTCTGCCACATCCGGCTTTTTCACCATTTCCTCTCTCTTCCGCTTCTTCCTACCCACAAATAAAAACATCCCAACAATCATTATCCCAACCATTATGAGACCGTACCACCCAAAGAAACCCAGTACACCGAATACGAAAGGAATTGCCTCCGCGAGAGGCACTTTCACCGGTGCAATATACTGAACGGACAGGGGCTCTATCCAGACATTGCTCACGTTGTCTACCACTTTCAGATACACCGTGTGCTTGCTGTCGGATTCCTTGTCGAATCCCTTGCCCCGGAAATCCCATTTTTTAAATCCATCTTTGTGAGAAACAGAAACCCAGGTCGAGTTATCGTTACTGAAAAAATACTCTCGAATCCCGCTTTTGGCATCATTTACCAGTTCAAACCCGACGTTGATGTGGAATTTTTCCGTTTTGGCCGTCCTTTCACTCGATTTGCCGTTGAGTGTAATTTGTCCAATGGGTTTTTCCCGGTCTTGATCGATGGTGATTGTGAATACAGCCATGTTGCTGACGTTATCGAAGACCCTGAAATCGAAATCGCCGTTCATATCACTATTGCCGGAGATGAGGTACTGAACAGTCTTCGCTCCTCTTTGAAGCTCTGAAAATATGGCGGGGGACTCGACCTTACCGAACCCGGCTCCGATCTCTTCCACCGAGCGGGATTTGAAGATAACAGTGAAATTCTGGTCTTCACTGAATCCCTTGCCGTAGTACAAGGTGAAACTCTTAGGGTCGTAATGTATGTAATCACTCTCTTCCAATATCTCGACGTATACGGGGTCAACCGATATCGTATTGTCGCGTTTCACAGTGATAAGAACCTGTATGGAATTGTTTACATTGTCGAATATGTAGAAAGCCCTGCTCTCATTGAAGGTTGAACCTGGCTCCACTGAGAAGTTATGAACGAAGTCATGGGAAATTTCAGTTTCGACGAATGAATCATACTTGAACAAAGCCGGGACATCGATCCTGGAAATACCGCTGCTGCCGTCGGTAATATTGTTAATAGAGAGCTCGAACCACTGGGCGGAATCAAAATCGGCATACCAGAGCCATACCTTGTTCGCTCCACGGTACTCGGGGTGAATGTATTCACTTTTCTCAAAGAAAACGAATGAACCCATCTTCGGGGTGACGTCGTCAAGGGTTATATTCAACATGAACGACCTGACGTTTCCCACCCTGTCGTACAGAATAAATTCAACCAAACCGGGATTTTCATCCGAGATATTCAGTGAATACGCGTAATTCCAAGCGGAGCTGAAGGATTCCATTGTGGAAAAAATGGTGGGATAACGAACTTCCAAATAGCCGCTGAGATCATCGGAAATATTTGTAAAAAATGCTGTGAAATCCACAGACCTTTTGAAAAATTCATTGTTGTAATAAAGGGTCGGAGCGTCATAATGTAAAAACGTGGATGACTCGTCGAAATCGAACTTGCTGAAAGTAGGTGCGGTCGTGTCCCGGATGAGCATGACCGGGAGGACGAGAGCGTTACCCACGTAATCCACAACGGATATGTTCACCCAGCCAGTCAGGTTCATGGTATTCTCGACATTATATGTCAGTTCGTATGGCAACTGCTCGTCAGTTTCTTGGGAATCCCAGTTGAATATACCGGGGAATATAGCCCGGTATAGACCACTATCATTATCGTTGGCCGATACTATCGCTATCCTGAACCACTCCGCGGCGCTCATTCCGGCGCTGTAATAGAATATACCCCCGGTCTCGTCGTAGAACATAAATGCTGACGATTCGCTTATATTAATCATTCCGGCGGGTGCTTCGATGTCCCTTATCACTTCGAGAGAAAGTATGAGTTTGTTATAGGTCCGGTCATAGATTTCGATATTGATGATTCCGGTCTCCATCGATGTGAAATTCACGCCGTATTCGCAAGAATATGGAAAGACCGGATCATCGCTCACCAACCTGTTGAACGCCTTCGGGAACAGCACCCCGCCAACCCCGCTGAGATTATCGAAGGAGAAGGGTATGGTAATTTCGAAACTCTCCTGCCCGATCATATCGTCTCCATAATAGAGGATATCGTTGAGACCGTAATGGATAAATGAACTACTCTCGTTGACCCTAAAGGTTGCTTCAGGGGCTTCCACATCCCTTACAACGGTGAATTTCCACTCGTAGGAGTTGTTCACCAGATCGTGCATGTTGAAAGTCAAGGTCCCGTTGAAGGTATCCGGAGCGGTGACGAAATACGATATGTTATATGGCAGTGCGGCCGAGAAGTCCTCCATTAAACTGAATTCAGTGGGACAATATACGCCGTAAAGACCGCTTTCATTATCACCCGACCCGTTGAAATGAACGTAAAATTCCTGTCCCGTTGACATCTTGTCGCTGTAATAGAGAATATTTTCATCGAGATCATAATAGAGATATTTCGAGTTCTCCCCTACTAAAACCTTTGTTATGTAAGGCACCTCTGTATCTCTGGTAACGTTGAGTGAAAGATTGAAATAATTACCGACATTGTCATACACGGTTATGGTCAACGGACCCTCGAAGTTATCGGTGAAATTTATCCCGTACGAAATTGTATAGGGAGCAGCTCCGATCACGCCTTCCAACTGGCCGAAGGCAGCCTGGAAGGTCACGTTCGCTACGTTACTGAGCAGATCAGAAACTCCAAGAGTGGTAAAGTTTATCGGTTGCTCTTGTGACATCTTTCCGCTGTAATAGAGAATATTGTCAGCATGGTCGTAATAGACAAAACTTGAGGTGTTGTCCCAAATCTCGAATCCCGAGGACACCGGGTTCTGATTATCCACCTTGAAATGGATGGTTATGAACACCGAACGGTTCGCTTTATCCCACAGGGTCACTTTAACATCCACATCATTTTCGTTTATCGGTACTATATAGCTGAGATTCCAGGGTGCGGCGGCTGTTACCGGTGAGCTTCCGAAAGCGATAGAGCCCGATATATTTTCCTTATTTACCTCGTTCCATTGGAAAGAAAGGGTAAGGTTCTGGCCAGCACCCATCCCGGTAAGCGAATTGAACCAGACATCCCCGCCTCCGGGTCCAAGGGATTCGTTATAGTAGTAGCGTTTACTGGAAAATACCTTCAAACTACTTATTACCGGATTCGTAAGATCGATGGTTATTGTATCGCTCACCCGGAGGTAATTGCCCACATTGTCCACGGCAAAAACATAGAACGTGGCAAGTCCTTCGTTACCGACCTCGCTTTCTCCGGATACATGAACGATGTTGTTCATTGTCGCGGGATCAGTACCCATTCGGTTCTCCTTCCACCCGCAACCGGCCCCGTCGTTCTGGGCATCGGCCCAGGTCACCCATATGCTAGTGCCGTTGGAATATTCTCCCACACCCCCGGGACCGTCGGGCCTGCACTGCACACCTGTGGGAGCCGCGGGGTCGTCGTTGTCCACCTTGAAATTTATCACCACTGTATCGGTGTTATTGGCCTTATCCACGACCCATAGCACCAGAGATAGATCGCTTCCCTGTCCCTGCAGCACCTTGAAAGGGATATTCCAGCCGTCCACCCCGTTGAAATCGTCATACTTCTGACCCCCGAAAACGCTTGTTACGTTCACCTTGTCCTTGTAGGGCTCGGTCCAGGAAAAGGTGATGGTGATGGTCTGTAACGCGCCCTCGCCAGCGTTGCTGTTGAACCAGACATCACCGCCATTGGCGGCATGTATTCCTGTGCTATAGTACCACGTGTCATCTGAGGAAACGGTTATCCCATCAATGGTAGGAACCCCGGTATCCACCACGATCCAATCGCTGCCCACGGGACAGTAGTTACCCACGTTATCGGCCACGGTCAAATAGAACGTATTATTTCCTTCGCCTTTTGTCTCCGAATGATGACGGTTGTCTAAGGAATCATTGACGGGGTTAGGATTATCTATCTGTGCGTAGTACATATTTATATCGCTTCCGCCCTGGTCGTCCATGACGGGGGTCCAGTACAGGAACACGGTGGCATCGTCGTCATACTTGTAATAGGTCTTCTGGTCGTCGGGATCACATCTTATGTTGGTGGGTGTTTTCGGTGCGTAAACATCTCTTCTTATGTTCACCACGGTTATCGCATAATTGTTGACCCGGTCATATATAGTGACGTTTATGGTCCCGTTGAATACATTCTGTTTCTCGATGGAATAGCTCAGATCATAGCGGGAACTGTAGGAGCTATCGGTGGGAGAATCGCCGAAGCGGGTCTCGCCCACGCTCCGGTAGAGTCCGGCGGTGGCATCGCTGCACTGGACCCTTATGTCGAATTGTGGCTCGTTCACGCTGTTATTGTAGTAAAATACTTTGGAGGTGGAATTGTAGTAGAGGTTCCCGGGATGAAGTACCTCAGACAAACTGGTGTCGGTTACTGTGGGTGAAGTGGTGTCCAGGGTAAGGTCAAACTGTATCGTTGAGTTCCTGCCGACATTGTCGTACACCGTCACCTTGAAGGTCCCCGCATCGATCCAGGAGACCTCTATGGTATAGTCGAGGTAATGACCGGATTGATAAGAATTGTTGGTAGGAGAGTCTGCGAAAATGCTCGGCCCGTGGGACTGATTTCGCCCGGATCCGGTATCGTCGAAGGTCACCACGAGCTGGAACATGATTGCCGCCGAATTGTTGTAGTAGAGGTCCTTGCTACCGCTGTTGTAATAGATGTTGCTGCCGTTCGTAAGTTCGTTGATGTTGGGTATGGCTAGGTTGTCGGGGTTATTAGCGTCGAAGTTGAAGGTCATGTTAGATGAATTCATGTTGTTCACGTGGTCATAGATATAGAGGGTCACCGTTATGTTCCCAGTACTGTCATCCCCAACATCGTAGGCGATGTACGTACCCCCGATTCCGGTATTCTGTGAAAGGTTATCGTCGCCGTCGTTACTTGAATCCCAGTTCATCTCACCGGTCCCGAGGCCGGAGTCGGCGTCAGAATTGGTCCAAGTGAAATGGAAAATGCCGTTCTGGATGATCTCGGGATCGAACCATTTCATACCCCATCTTGCGAAATCGGGGGTTTCCGTAAGGGCAAAATTGGAAAGGGACGGTTTGGCGTTGTCACGAGTTACGGTAAGGGTCGTGGTATTCCAGTTCCCGCACTTGTCAGACACGTTTATGGTGAGGGAGCCATCGCTGTTCTCGTCTACATTTATGGTGTAGGTAAGGGACCAGTAATTGCCGTTCGTATAATCGGAATCGGTGGGGGTGTCGCCGAATGCCGACTCGCCGGATGCGTTCTGTCTCCCGGAACCCGCCTCGTTATCTGTAGTACGTATCTCGAAGGTATCCGCCATGGCCTGATCGCTGGAGAAGAACAGTGTGGAACCGTTCCAGTACACGTTATCCCCGGTGGTTACCACGGTACTGACGGTTAAGGTGGGTGACGTGTTGTCCAGAATGACGGTGAGATTGTACGTGCCATTGTTGTCGCAATTGTCGTAGACGGTTATGGTTATTGTACCATCACACGTTTCACTTTGAGATATCGTGTATTGAATTTGCCAAACATTTCCATCATAGGAATTGTCACTTGGGGATTCACTGAAAGCGGCTTCCCCTTCTGCTTTCTGTCGTCCACAACCTGATTCATCATCAGTGATAAAAATTGTGAACGAATCAGTCATTCCTTGATCATTTGAGTAATATAGAAATGCATTATTACTATCAAAATATAGGTTAATGGATGATTCCGATATAGTTAGAAGTGATGGGACAGGAGCTTGATTGTCGATAGTAACGGAAAGATTTGTTGTATTTGTGTTTCCAACTTTATCATATATTGTAATAATTATGGAATCACCGTTACATGTCTCTCCTTGGTTGATGGTGTATTGAAGCTCCCACCAAATACCACCATAATCATTATCAGTTGGAGTATCACCTAATTCATTTTCACCCTCTGCTTTTAATCTCCCACTACCAGCTTCGCTATCGGTTATTCTAATGGTAAACGACTCAGCCATAGCTTGATTGTTGGAATAAAATAATACACTATTATCATAATTAATATATTTACTGGATTCACCGATATTGCTTATCGTCACCCCTGGTAGTTCCGTATCCCTAGTCACGTTAAACGTACAATTGGCGCTGTTATTCACCATGTCGTAAAAAGTAATAGTAATAACTCCCTGCCAGCTGTCGGCGTTCCCTACCCCGGCGTATTTACCCAGCCATGTGGCGGGCGAACCGTCATTATTTGGACTTCCAAGCGCATTGGACGAAAAGGTACAGTTCAATAGGCCCGCCCCTGCGTCCGTTGCAGTACCCGTGACGTTGAATGCCTGTTCAGCGCTCATTCGGTTGCTGTAAAAGATGGTGGTGCCGGATACAAACAGAAAATTACTGTTCTCATTGGCCGTATAGGAAGCTATGGCGGGTCCGGTTACATCGCGAGTGATCACGAAACTGGACGAGTCAACTAACTGGTTCCCACATCGATCGGTAACTGTCACCGTCAATGCACCGTTGAAACTATCGCCATTGTTAAAAGAATAGATCGCTGTTGCGTTGTCGGATTTCTCGATTATCTGGTCGGTCTGCTGATCCACTCCGGGGCCAACCGAGTAGGTGACGTTGGAAAGGTTAAAATTATCAGAGAACGAAAAACTGATGGTGGCGTCCACAAATCCGGCGCCCATGCCGCTACCGTAATAGATAATATTGTCCGTGTTATCGTTGGTGAGCAACACATAGAGAAAACCCGAGGTCTCATTCCAGTCCCCGTCCGTGATCTGGGGCGCCGTGGTGTCCCTCACGAGAGTATAATTGAACGTTCCGGTGTTGTTCACCCGATCATGCAAAGTGATTGTCAAGTTGCCCTGAACGTTATCGGCCGAGCCCACGCTGTCATAAGTACCGGCCCAGGAAGCCGGTGTCGGGTCATCAGCCGGACTGCCCAGAGCATTGCTCGCAAATACCATTTTCCACAATCCGGAAAGGTTCTCCTGGCCGTTCCCGGAGATCGTAAAGGACTGTGCATTCTGCATGTCGTCGCCGTAGTAGATGGTGGTCACGTTGTAATAGATAAAATGGCTGTTCTCCGATACAGTGTGCGATGTGATATTGGGCCCCCATGTGTCTCGCGTGCAGGTGAGGTTCACATAGCCCACATTACCGGCCATATCGATGAGTTTCACTGTCACAGAACTATCCGTGTCACCGGCGCCGATGGAGTAGGTTGCCGAGTCATACGGGGCATTGAGATCGTTGTTTGGTCCTTCGCCGAAACTGGTGTCGAACCTGACACCGTACTCGTAACTTTGCCATCCCGAGAACTGTGCCGAAATATTGAAATCACCCTCGTGATCGGTGTAATACAATTCATCGTTACCACTGTCGTAATAGAGAAAATCGAGATCCGACAACTCGGTTACCGATATTGTACCGGTGGGGAGCGTGGTGTTGCAGATCACCCAGTTGACCATGGCAACCTCGGTGGAATTATGGCCCATCTCGTCCACGGCACATATGTAAAGGGTGTAGTTACCATCGCTATTAACGGTGTAATCGTCGTCCTCGGAGTAATTCCCGCCGGTCTGGCCCCATGCCGTGCCGATCCTGTAATGTGAGATACCCGAACCCCCTGGGTCCGATGCCGCATTCCAGCTGAGGTCCACTAAAAGATCGTCATTGAAGTTCGATTGAGGGCCAAAGCCGTCCCCTGGTATGTCGTTGGCGTCCCCCGAGAATTGCATATTCGAGGGGACTCCAGGAGCAACTGTGTCGGCCTCAGTCACCGAAGAACTGATAGCATTGGCAGGTACCTCTCCGTAGCTGGAATTTATCGCAGACGTATTGATGGACATGTTGAATTGACTGCCATTGCCGATTGCTGCCGATGTACGAATGATTATATAGAAATTGGGGGTCGCGGGGTTGTTATCGGGGATGGTCACCCCAGGACCAAATGTGATGTTGACATTCCAGAAAGTACCGTTCCCAAACCAAGAACCCACCGTTCCAGCCCTCACATCCTCATCCGCCTGAAAACCCGCGCTGACACTGTTCTCCTGATATATCGAAACACCAGAAGTAATATCGTTGGCCAGTGCGGCCAGATCGTCATTGGGGTCGAAATCGGATGCGTTGAATAAAGTGATATTGACCCAGTTAATCTCATTTCCAGCACCCTGTGTATTATTGTGAGCCGTGATGTTGAACATGCAGACCTGCACGCTGGATTCGTTCACCCATCCTGGGGCCGCATCATCGGTGCTTATTGTCAGCTCGCCTTTTACCTGGCCGCCCAGCAGCATGATTACGATAAGAATGCCAATTCCGACCATTGTCAAGGAGACGAACTTGAGATAGCGTATGGAAAATATGGAAACGGATTCCCGCTTCACTCCGGCGTTTTCAAACATTTAATTACCTCTGGAATACAAAAAGTGATGTTGACCATCCGTACGTGGGCGACAGTAACGATAAAGATGACACAATAGGTTAACACAGCCTGTTATATATTATTGTTTTCGTTTTAAGGATTTATAAGATAATGATTTTTTGTAAACTACCAGCCCCTAAAGGAGCTGGCGTTTTGCGCGTAGTGCCGTTAATTCTAAGCAAAGTCTGTCAACGAGGTTTGACCGGATAGGCTGACAGTCTTCCTTAC
>Ga0187827_10004347_pt1 | contig 17465 bp, 14 predicted proteins | sample ETNtaG_39_FD_167969 | JGI IMG/M metagenome (GOLD analysis project Ga0187827, IMG submission 167969) | Marine microbial and viral communities from oxygen minimum zone, Eastern Pacific Ocean - ETNP2014_SV_150_PacBio MetaG (Illumina Assembly) | ecosystem: Environmental > Aquatic > Marine > Hypoxic... | reverse complement strand
CCCGGAGCATTTTTTTGTCGACCACTGGGTGGCTTTTCTTTAGCTCCTGCCCCTTCTCGGCGGCGGTGAACCTCTCCTTCTGCGGTCTGGTGACGTAAAGGGCGTCAATACCTGTCCTCGTCTCAACCTGGAGATTGAGATTGGGCATCATGGCCAGCTGGTGCGGGCTGCTCGGGGTCAGGTATATGGCATCCAGGGGGATGAGGCTGTCTTTCACGGTGCGGTTAAGCGTATCCTGCCTTTCTAGTTTCCCTCCGTATTCCATGGTCAATTTCTTGAGCACGTGCTCCGGTACTTTCAGACCGGGAGTGGGGTAGAAAAGGATATTGGCCCCGAACTTGGCCAGGGCGAAAATCAGAGAGTGCACCGTCCGCCCATATTTCAGGTCGCCCCACAGGGCAATGTTTAACCCCTTGATGGTTTTCTTATCTTTCTGGATGGTGTAAAGGTCGCACAAGGTCTGGGTAGGGTGCTGGTGGCCTCCGTCACCGGCATTTATCACCGGTACGCTGGAGTAATCGGCCACCACCCTGGCGGCGCCTTCCCAGGGGTGCCGGATGACAATCAAGTCAACATAACTCCCGATCACTCTGGCCATATCAGCGATGCTTTCTCCCTTGGCTAGCGAGGTGGCGCCGACATCCGACACCGTAATGATACTGCCGCCGAGGCGGTGCATGGCCGTCTCGAAGGAGAGCCGTGTCCGGGTGCTCGGTTCAAAGAACAGGCTGGCCATAACCTTGCCCCGGCACAGGCCAAACTGCTCATTCATCGTGCCGGACATCTCATTAGCCAGGGAAAATATGGCTTCCATTTCCCCATTGGATAAATCGTCTATGGTTACCAGATTTTTATTTGCTAGACGCATAGTAGCTCCTTTTCCGAGAAATTACTTCTTCTGGTTCACTCAGTTTATCAGTGTCCTGGCGGACGATGGCGACTTCGTCTAGGCCGTCGGTCTCCACCAGCTGGACTTTTATCTCTTCGTGCTTGGAGCTGGGTACGTTCTTGCCGATATAGTCGGGCCGTATCGGCATCTCCCGGTGGCCCCGGTCAATGAGGACGGCCAGCTGGATTGAGTCGGGACGTCCCAGGTCTATCAGTGCGTCCATGGCCGCACGGGTGCTGCGCCCGGTATAGAGGACATCATCTACCAGCACGATTGATTTGCCGCTAATGTCCGCGGGGATGTCAGTGTGGTGGACCATAGACTGACGGTCTGGTGAAGGAAAATCATCTCGGTAGAGATTGATGTCCAACGCACCTACCGGTATTTTGGCTTGCTCAAAGCTTGCTATGTTGACCGCCAGCCGTTCAGCCAGAGGCGCGCCTCGGGTACGTATTCCCACCAGTACCAGCCGGTCGAAGGTCTTGTTCTGCTCGAGGATTTCGTGGGCGACACGAGCCAGCGTACGCTGGATATCTTCCGGGGTCATCACGATTTTTTTGGACATAAAAATAACCTCCTGCCGTGGCTGGCAAGAGGTTATTTTAGTTCAGGTCAGTTTTCTCGATTTTCCTTGCCAGCCTCGCCGGACCAGCTTAAAGGTTCACATTTATTTCCCTTTTCAGTTTAGTCAGGGGAAGTATAGCACGTTAGATAAATTATTGCAATATTTTCTGATTGTTATTTTTAAGCTCAGGGATGTGCGAAACTATTCCCAAAGATAATCCCCACGATTAATTGAATTTTAAAAAAATAGTTTACCCCAAGCTGAGGGCTTCGGATGACGTAATACATGGATGGTTCCAATACTACATTCGAAAAAAGCAGAACGAATCAAGGATAAAAATATTCCTTGTTGACAAACGGCCACAGGTGTATAATTTCCTCAGCTATAAGGACTTCCTAGTGGATTGGAAAATGACAAGACTATCTAATGAGTAAATCTAAGAAAAGTAAAAAGGATCAACTGGGTTTAGGGGATTAGTTACTTGGAACCAGACTTGGAGAATCCCGTGATAGCACGCCAAAGAAATCTGGTACTGAACTATTTATCATCGATAATAGTGATGAAGACTGGAAAGTAAGAGATTATCTCCATGAGTGGTGCCAGTTTTCTCAATCAATTGATATAGCCACATGGTTTTTCGAAATTGGCTCTTTGCTTGCTTTAGGTGGCGAATGGCAAAAGGTTGATAAAGTCCGAATATTAATGGGCGACGAGGTTCCACTACGTACAAAGAAGGTCTTTGACCGGGGTCTAGAAAATATCACTCACCGACTCGATAGCAGCATAGAGGCTGAAAATGAAAAAATCAAGAATTCCAAAACCAGTATGGTTTACTTTAGGAATGTTTTGTGTTGGTATGGCATATATTGGTGTAATAACACCAGGTATTCCTTTTTCAATATTTCTAGTAATAGCTGCTTATAGTTTTGCTAGAAGCTCTGAAAGAGTGCACAATTGGATATTCTCACATAAATATTTTGGACCGTTCTTAACGAATTGGTATCAGTATCGGGTGTTTCCGTTATATGCCAAATGGTCTATGGTGCTAGTGATGTCCGCTACTTTAGCGTTTACTTATTGGGTAACTGGTAACTTAACATTGTTCTTATGGACTTTTGCTATTATGGCTGCAGTCGTAATATGGGCTGTAAAATATCCAAGTTCAAAAGAAGAACACGATAGAAGAAAGAAAGCAGGAGAAAAAATATCGTGGCTGAAATAAAAACGGTACAAGGGTTGTTAGAAGCGCTTACCGGTAGTATTTAAACCACCATCGGACAACAAACCGCCATCGACAACGATGGTTCGCCCGGTAATATAGCTGGAAGCTTCAGACGCTAAAAATAAGGCTACACTGGCAATTTCACTTGGCTCGCCTGCTCGCCCTAGGGGATAGTGAGCTAGTTTCTATGCTAATTCAGACGATTCTTTCCCAGAATACCTCAGATGTAAACTCCGGGCGGGCTTTTGAGTCCATTAGGACACTGCTCCCTAAAGCTCCCCCCGCCTTTACTTTACAGCTGGATTTGTGCTACAATGAATGGGTTTAAATGCCTAGATCAGTTTTTCATAATTGGCAAGCTTTTCTGGCTACGATGAAGAGTCTCGCTTTTTCTTTTTCCCCGCCGCGTATCAGCGCTCGCCTATCTCCGGGTATCGTCGCGTCACGAGGAGTCAGGAGTTAACCATGGCCAAAAGTGCCTCCAAGCCCGCCAAACCGCAGGAGAACCAGAGTAATAACAACGAGTACGTGGCCGAGGACATTCAGGTTCTTGGTGGACGGGAGGCGGTGCGTCGCCGGCCGGGTATGTATATAGGCAGCACGGACCAGCGCGGGCTGCACCATCTGGTCTATGAGATTGCCTACAACAGTATTGACGAGGCCATGGCCGGTTACTGTACCAATATTCTAGTCATCCTGAAAGAGGACGGTGGGGTTAGAGTAGAAGACGACGGGCGTGGCATTCCGGTGGAAGTCCACCCCACCACCGGCGTTTCCGCCCTAGAGACGGTAATGACCGTGCTGCACGCCGGGGCGAAATTTGGTGGCCATGCCTACCAAGTATCGGGCGGGCTGCATGGCGTGGGAGCTTCGGTGGTCAATGCGCTGTCCTCCCGGGTCTGCTGTAATGTCAGGCGTAACGGTAAGGTATACCAGCAGGAATATCGGCAGGGTATACCGCAGGGAGAAGTGGCCGAGTTGGACGAGGCCAGTGGTACTGGCACCACCATCACTTTCTATGCCGACGAGGAGATATTCGGCCAGGCTAAGTATGATTTCGATACCCTGAGTGACCGTATCCGGGAGATGGCCTACCTGAACAAGGAGCTGGCTATAACCCTCCGTGATGAGAAGAAGGACCGGGAGCTCAGCTTCTACTTTGAAGGAGGAATTACCGGTTTCGTCCGACATCTTAACCGGGGGCGGGTAGTCCGCCCTCCCCAGCCGATCCCCATCACTAAAACGGTAAACAGCACCATAGTTGACGTTGCCCTCCAGTATAACGATGGCTTTACCGAGTCCGTCTTCAGCTTTGCCAATTGCGTGAACACCGTGGACGGCGGCCAGCACCTTACCGGCTTCCGCTCGGCGTTGACCCGGGTGCTCAATGACTATGCCCATAAGAATAAATTTCTGAAAGGTGACGAGCCCAACCCGACCGGTGAAGACGTTCGGGAAGGGCTTACCGCCATTATCAGTGTCAAGCTCCATGAGCCGCAGTTTGAAGGGCAGACCAAAGGTAAGCTGGGTAATCTTGAAGTTAAAAGCCAGGTTGAGAGTGCCGTCGGTGATATCCTGGCCAGGTACCTTGAAGAGAACCCCGACGCGGCCAGGAAAATTATTGAAAAGTGCATCACCGTGGCCAAGGCCAGGGAAGCCGCCCGTAAGGCCCGTGATTTGATTATCCGTAAGAGCAGCCTGGATACCGGCACGCTGCCCGGAAAGCTGGCTGACTGCTCGGAGAAAGACCCGTCCCATAGGGAACTATATCTGGTGGAGGGAGATTCCGCCGGTGGTTCGGCCAAGCAGGGGCGGAACCGTCGCTTTCAGGCGATACTGCCGCTGCGGGGTAAAATACTTAACGTGGAGAAGGCCCCGCCGGACAAGATGCTGGGCAGCGAGGAAATACGCATCATCATCACCGCTCTGGGTGCCGGTATAGATGAGGAATTCGACCCGACCCGGCTCCGTTATCACCGGATTATCCTGATGACGGACGCCGATGTTGACGGCTCGCACATTCGTACCTTACTGCTTACCTTCTTCTTCCGCCACATGACGGAGCTGATTAACCAGGGATATCTGTATATTGCCCGGCCGCCCCTCTACCGTATAAAAGCGGCTCGTGGGCAGCACTGGGTTTACTCGGAACAGGAAAAAGAAGGAGTGCTGCAGGAACTGAAAGGGGCCAAGAGGTTGAACATCCAGCGCTATAAGGGCCTGGGCGAGATGACCCCGGAGCAGTTGTGGTCAACCACTATGGACCCGGCAACCCGTACCTTGCTCGGCGTGAATATTGAAGACGCCACCAAGGCAGATCATATTTTCCACGTCCTGATGGGTGGGGAAGTCCCGCCCCGCAAAGCCTTTATCCAAGCGCATGCCCGGGCCGTCAAAAATCTGGATATCTGAGGCCCGTTTCTTGGAGGTGAATTCCCCTGTTTAGTCGGCTCTTTAGCCGTGAGGAGGAACTATTGGTGAAAGAGGGAAGAGAGAAAGTCAATTTGAGTCCGGAAGACCTCTGTTTCACTCCGGCCTTGGAGCTGAGGGATATGCTCTGGCATAAAATTATCTCTCCGGTGGAAGTGGTGCAGACTTTTCTAGGGCGTATTGAAAAAATTAACCCGAAGATAAACGCTTACTGTACTCTGGTTCCGGAGATGGCCTTGGAGTCGGCGCGAAAAGCGGAATCAGAAATCATGCGGGGCGGTGAAATTGGCCTGCTCACCGGTCTGCCGGTAGCCATTAAGGATATAACCATGACTGCCGGTATCCGGACGACCTTCGGCTCGAAGTTATACGAAAATTTTGTCTCGGATGTTGATGCGTTGGTTGTTGAGCGCTTGAAAAAAGCGGGTGCTGTTATCTTGGGTAAAACCAATACTCCAGAGTTTGGCGCCGGGGCTTCTACTTTCAATAAGGTGTTCGGCCTAACGCGTAATCCCTGGGACACCGCTTTCACGGTGGGTGGTTCCAGCGGCGGCGCCGCGGCGGCGGTGGCCGCCGGGATACTACCGCTGGCTCAGGGGGGAGATCTGGGGGGCTCGCTCCGGACTCCCGCTAGTTTCTGCGGGGTGGTCGGCCTGCGGCCTGCGCCAGGGAGAGTGCCTGTCTATCCGAATATGCTTAACTGGGATGACTTGGATGTGCAGGGGCCGATTGCCCGCACCGTGGGTGACACCGCTTTGCTGCTGGAGGCGATGTCTGGGAACGATAACCGGAGCCCGGTTTCTTTACCCGGCGAGCGAGGTGAATTCCTCCGGGCGGTGAAAGACTCCGGGGTTAAGCACCTGAGGTTCGCTTGGAGCGATAACCTCAATTTAATCCCGGTGGATAAGGAGATACTGCAAATTACCCGATTAGCGATAGATACGTTTGGCCGACTGGGTGGTGAGGTCGTGGAAGATACCCCTGATTTCAGCGGCGTCAAGGAAGCCGCCCTTATTTTGAGAGGACTGCGCTTCGTGTCCTTGTACCAGGACCAGATGGACGACCCGGAGTTCAAACGGTTGGTAAACCCTCTGGTGACGGGTAACATCGAGCAGGGGCTAAAATACTCGATTCGGGACGTGGCTTGGGCGCACCAACAGCGGTCGGAAATATGGGATCGGCTCAGGAAGTTCTTTGATAGCTATGATTTTCTGCTGACGCCGACAACGCCGATTCCACCCTTCCCTGCCGAAGCCCAGTACCCCACTGAAATCGGCGGTCAGTCGATAGAGCACTATATTGACTGGGTCTGGCTGACCTACGCCATTTCCGTGACCGGCTCACCGGCGATATCCGTGCCCTGTGGCTGGACGAAAAAAGGGCTGCCGGTAGGGCTCCAGATAATCGCGCCTTACCGTGCGGAAGCCGCTTTGCTGCGGGCGGCGGCGGCTTATGAATCAGCCGCGCCCTGGGCGGACAAGAAGCCGCCTATCGGGTAGGCAGGTGACTAAGGCTATTTATTGCTCTGTATCAACGAAAAGAACTCGGCCCGACTGGCCGCCCGGCGCTTGAAGCCACCCCTAACCGCTGAGGTAACTACGTTGCTGCCCGGTTTTTCGATGCCGCGCATAATCATACACAGGTGCTCTGCCTGAATCACCACCGCAACGCCATCTGGCTTAAGCGCGTCATCAATGGCATCAGCAATCTCGGTAGTCATTCTCTCCTGGAGCTGGGGACGCTTGGCGATAATTTCCATTGCCCGGGCTAATTTGCTGATGCCGATAATGCGCCCTTCCGCGTTGGGAATATAACCGATGTGGGCGACACCGTAAAAGGGTAGGAGGTGGTGCTCGCACATAGAATAAAATGGGATATCCCGTAAAATTACCATTTCCCGGTGCCCCAGCTCAAAGCCCACCTTCAGCTCGTCCCGGGGGTCTTTACCCAGCCCCATGAAAAGCTCGGCATACATTTCGGTCACCCGTTCTGGGGTATCCACCAGGCTCTCTCGGTGGGGGTCTTCCCCGATGGCCTTGATGATGGAGGTTATGGCGGTTCTAATCATAGTCTCGTCAAACATCCTGATCCTCCTTTAGCTGGTTACGGACATAATTATAGCGTAATTATACAAGGAAGAGTTAGTCCGTTTGTCAAGGGCGGATAGTAAGGTGATTATTCTTTCTTTTGGAGATCAACTCCCTGTTGAAGAATTAGGAATTCTTTTGAGTACTTGAGGAGAATCTTCGTGTATTACAATACTACGCGAGTTCCAGTAACTTCGCGCATTAGGGCTGCCCTTAATTATCTTATCGAAATCTGTTTTTCTGCTCATAAGTATTACTTATTAATGTGTTCATCTCACTCGGACCATTTAGAAGATTTATCCTGAAGTATGAAGAAAAAAGCAATTATTGCCACTATAATTTCGGCGTGATTAGCCCCAGCTCAGCGCCTTTTCCACAGCCTTTATCTCCGCCGGGAGTGCCGAGCAGGGCAAGGCGTCTTTCAGGACGGTGTCCGCGTCCTTGAGGCCGGTGCCGGTTATCACGCAGACGGTTCTCTTTCGGGAAAAGTCCATTCCCTGACGGGAGAGCTTGAGCAGCCCGGCGATGGAAGCTGCCGAGGCCAGCTCGCTGAAGACACCGGCGCGGGTAGCCATGAGTTTCTGCGCGGCTAGGATTTCGGCGTCACTGACTAGGTCAATGATGCCGCCAGACTCGTCCCGAGTGGCTACCGCTGGCTGCCAGCTGGCCGGTTTGCCAATGCGTATCGCTGAAGCCACCGTTTCCGGTTTGGCGATAGGATAGCCACGAACGATGGGGGCTGCCCCCTCGGCCTGAAATCCCATTATTACGGGCTTCTGCTTTGACCGGCCCGTCTGGTAGCTTTCTACAAATCCCTTCCAGTAGGCGGTGATGTTGCCCGCGTTGCCTACCGGGATAAAAAGGTAGTCTGGAGCGTCACCCAGGATTTCAACAAGCTCAAAGGCGGCTGTTTTTTGCCCTTCTATGCGGTGGGGGTTAAGGGAATTCACTAAGGTTATCGAGTGTTTCTCGGCTAGGGTCCGTACTATCTCTAGCGCTTGGTCGAAGTTGCCGGTAATGGTGATTATTTTTGCCCCGTAGATAATGGCCTGAGCCATTTTGCCCATAGTAATCTTGTCTTCGGGAACGATGATTATCGCAGTGAGACCGCAGTAGGCCGCGTAGGCGGCGGCGGAGGCGCTGGTGTTACCGGTGGAAGCGCAAATTATGGCTTTGCTGCCGGCTTCCAGTGCCTTGGCGACCGCCACGACCATGCCCCGGTCCTTGAACGACCCGGTGGGATTGCAGCCTTCAAACTTGAGGTACAGTTCCCCGCAGCCGACTTCTCGGGCCAGTCGGTCACACCTGATGAGGGGGGTATCTCCCTCCCCCATGGTAAACAGCGGAGTCTGCGGAGTCACCGGTAGAAAATCTTTGTATTTGAACAGAATACCTGTTTTTGGCACTATCTCGCCTCGTTAATCAGTCGCTTTCCACTCGGATGAAGTTGTTTATCTCCTTGACCACGCCAAGTTTGGCCAGTTCGCCGAGGGCCTGCTGTATCGCTTTTTCATGGGCCGGGTGCGTCGTAATCATAATTTCGGATACTTGGGCGGTAATATCTGCCTCATTCTGGATGACCGCGGAAATACTTATCTGGTTATCGTCGAGTACCTTGGAGATTTGAGCCAGGACCCCCGATTGGTCGGCCACGTTCATCCTGAGGTAGTACCGTGTCTCAATTTCAGCCATCGGTTTGATACTTATGGCGGACGCTGACTTCCGTACGGCCCGGTCACTGACGCCGTGGAGAATATCCTGCGCTGAGGAGACAACATCCGCGGTAACGGCGCTGCTGGTGGCCAGGGCGCCGGCACCTTCACCGTAGAAAAGCACTTTACCGACTAGGTCACCTTCCACCAAGATGGCATTATGGACACCATCGACTTTAGCCAGGAGGGAGTCTTCCGGGACGAAAGCCGGATGGACCCGCACTTCAATGGAGCTATTAATCAGCTTGGCTATGGCCAGTAACTTGATGGTGAAACCGAGTTCCCGGGCACATCGGAAATCACGGCTGTCGAGACGTGAAATCCCTTCATGGTAAATTTTTCCCGGCCGGACATCCGCTTGGAAAGCTAGGGAAGCCATAATAGCTAGCTTGTAGTGAGCGTCTATGCCCTCGATGTCATTTGCCGGGTTGGCTTCGGCGTAACCTAGTTCCTGGGCGCTTTTCAGTGCCGAGGGGAAATCAATTCCCTCCCGCTCCATCCGCGTCAGGATATAGTTGGTTGTCCCGTTGATGATGGCGCAAATGCTGGTTATCCTGTTGGCCACCAGATCATACTTGAACGGGGCAATTAGAGGAATACCGCCGCCGACGCTGCCCCCATAGCGTAGTCCCACGCCTTGCTTGCGCGCCAAAGCGTGTAACTCCGTGCCGTGCTTGGCAATGACCTCCTTGTTAGAGGTGACGGTGTGCTGGCCACGAGAGATGGCCCTCTTCAGGTAATCCAGGGCCGGGTTTTCCCCGCCTATCGCCTCCACCACGATGTCTATACCGGGTTCGGCGAAGAATTCATCGGTATCGGTAGTGAGAAGTCCGGCGGGTATCTCCCGGGCCAGTGGCCGGTCCGGGTCTGCCGACAATACTTTTATCTTCCTTATGACGCAAGGGCAGCCTGCCTGCTCGGCCAGAATGTCCGCCTTCTCCAGCAGGACTTTGGCTACCTGCCCCCCGACTATCCCCAGTCCAATCAGGCCGATGCCGATACTTTCTTTTGCCATAGCTTGTCGTTCCCCAGTTAGAATTTGATTCCAGTGGCCTGCTCCAAGGCCCAGGTTTTCTTCTCACTGTTCAGGTGGCTGTCATCAATCTCATTTGACGGGTCATCCCGTAGTGCCGCAATCCACTCGTCAAGAGCCTTTGTCTTGAGCCAGTTTCGGTCATCGTCTGCAATCGGCCGGTCTGTCTCCTTATCGGCTACTTTTGCCAGCCAGTACCCTCCTTTGGTGAGAGCATCCTCATCGCGGAGTGGCTCGCTGACTGTTTCCAGTTCTATTTCAAGGTCGAAGGCAAACTCGTCAATGACCGGACTCCTCATACCCGGCATCACTAGGAATTCGCCATCGTTTTCCTCTACTCCCTTGAGCTGGGAAAGCTCCCGGGCCAGGGCGGCATAATCCTCACCCGTTGACAGTCGTTCCCTGGTCTGCCAGGCCTCTTCCTCGCTGCTGAGTAGTATTATCTGGATATGGGTTTCATCTTCCTCTATGTTCCGGTCCAGGACTCTGACCAGCCAGTAGCCGACCTCTTTTTCTATAGACTCATCGTATATTGGCGGGCTGAGCACCCCGGCTTTAGCGTTGAAGGCATACGCTAATACGGGGGCCACCAGTGATTCCTTCAAGATAATCTCGGGATGCCAGCTAAAGTCGCCCTGACTATCCTTGGAAAAATTGTCTAAGGAATATTCTCTGGCCAGTTTGGCAAAGCTCTCGTCGTTCCCCAGTCTGGCTCTGATGTCATTGGCCTGCGCCTCACTTTCTAGCAGCATGGCCATTAGATGGACCTGTTCTGCGGACACCGGAACCTGGGTATCAAAATACTCATCGAGCAGTAGCATGGTCAGCAGCTGTATCCTGACCAAGTCCTGATAAACGTCACTATCAGGAAGGTCATTATTTTTCAGTTCTCTGATGACTTCATCTTCACTGATGCTGAAGCCCAGTTCCTGCGCTTTCTGCCTGAATAGCTCGTTATGCTCAATGGTGGTCACCGCGCCATCCACCAGATAGGTCAGGTTTTGGCCTGACTGGTTACTGCCGAGGACTTTAATCATGTCGACATAGTATTTCATGGAAAACTCGGTACCATTGACGATAATCGCCGTTTGACGCAGCGGTAAATACTGGCTGGTGTACCAACCGCTTCCCATGATCCCGATAACTACGACGATAATGATAATGCCCGCCGTAAAAATAATACGCTGTCTTTTCTTCTGCTGCTGCCAATGGGAAAGCTGTTGCCGGGTAAATTCGCGCTGGGGTTTCTGCGCCTTCTTTTTCTTTTTAGCCAAACTCGGGTCCTTTCTACATTTGCCTTGGAGGGATGCCCTTAGCCCTTATATTTATAGCGTAAAAGCGCCACATTTTCAAATGCCGCTCGGGATATGGTGGATTGTTATCTGGCGGCCTCCTCTGGTTTTTCACGGTGACCCTGTTCCTCTTTGTCTCAATCCTTCCCGGCTGGTATTTCCGGCCCGGGGAATTACGCTTGAAACAGGATTGACATTTGCGAGGTGTCCGGCCTAAAATCGGGCGCCTGCTTTTTTTATCAGCACATCTCGGAAAGTAAATATGACTGCCGGCAGTTACGATATCTTAATTTTACTACCGGTGAGCTTGGTCACTTTGTCCGGGTCGACGGCCTAGCCGTTGACCTTATGCTCGGCGAGCAGTTCCAGCGCCTGCACCATGGCGGAATGGTCTAGGTCAATGCCACCTCTGGCGGCAACCGAATTGAATAGTTCCTGGGCGGTGGCGGTGTTTGGCAGGCTGACGCCGAGGTTGCGCGCCGATTGTAGCGCCAGGTTCAGATCTTTCTGGTGCAGCCGGATGCGGAACCCGGGGTTAAAGTTACGCGCCAGCATGCGCTCCCCGTGCAGCTCTAGAATCCGGCTCTGGGCAAAGCCGCCGAGCAGCGCTTCCCTTACTTTGCGAGGGTCAGCACCGGCCTTGGCGGCGAAGACGAGGGCTTCGGCCACCGCTTCAATGGTCAGGGCCACCACAATCTGGTTGGCCACCTTGCAGGTCTGCCCGTCACCGTTACCGCCGAGATGGACGATGTTCTTACCCATGAGTTCGAAGTAGGGCTTAATCTGTTGGAACACTTTGGCCGGGCCACCGACCATGATGGACAGGGTGGCCTTCTCCGCGCCCACCTGGCCGCCGGAAACCGGGGCATCAAGCATCGGCACGCCCAACTCCGCTAGTCTCCGGGCGAATTCCTTGGTGGCAATCGGCGAGATAGAGCTCATGTCCACTACGATGGAACCAATCCTGACACCCTTGGCCACGCCGCCCTTGCCGAACAGGACGGTCTCCACATCGGGTGTGTCTGATACCATGATGATGGTGATATAGGAGTTCTCGGCTACTTCCTTACTGCTGCCGCAGGCTATGGCTCCTTTGGCTGCTAGTTCCTTGACCGGTCCCGGGACCACGTCATAAACGTGCACGGTGTGGCCGGCCTTCAGCAGGTGGCCCGCCATTGGCTTGCCCATAATGCCCAACCCGATAAATCCCAGATTTGCCATCATTCTCCTCCTTTTCTCAAATAAGGCTTGGCCCATTTCAGGCCTTCTTCCGTGGCGCCGGCCGGCCGGTATTCGCAGCCGACCCAGCCATTGTATCCTGCCTCGTCAATGAAACGAAGCAGGTTGGGAAAATTGATTTCACCGGTACCCGGCTCATGCCGTCCCGGATTGTCGGCGAGCTGGATATGGGCGATGCGGGTCAGGTTTTCCCGGACGGTCTTCATCAGGTTGCCTTCCATGATTTGCATGTGATAGATATCGTACTGGAACCAGAGGTTGGCCCGGTTGACTTCGTCAATCAATCGGAGCGTGTCTGGCGAATTATTGAGATAAAATCCGGGGGCGTCGTAGCGGTTCAAGGCCTCGACCAGCAGGGATATGCCCTCTTTTTCTAGAGCGGCGGCGGCAAAGCGGAGGTTATCCACTAGAGTCCGGCGGGTCTTTTCCGCCGGTACCGCCGCGGCCGGTATACCAGCCATGCAGTTCAGGCGGCGGCACTCTAGGAATCGGGCATACTCAACGGCCAGCCCCACGCTTTCCTGAAATTCTCCTTCCCGGCCGGGCAGACAGGCTAGGCCGCGCTCTCCGGCGGATAGGTTGCCCGGCGGCATATTATGCAGTACTAGTTCTAGGCCGTATTTATTTAACCTCTCCGCCAGCGCCTCCTTCTCCCATTGGTAAGGGAACTGGCATTCAACTCCCCTGAATCCGGCCCGGGACGCCTGTGCAAAGCGATCCAGAAAGTTAACCTCATAGAATAGCATGCTTAAATTGGCGCTTAAACTGACCATGGTCTTTTCTCCCTTCGAAGTGATTGGACTCTTATAGCATAGCACTCCGCTGATTTCAAATCAACGGGGGTCGGGCGGTTCGCGGGCGGTAAATTAGGTTGACAAGGACGAGCGAAACCAGTATCTTGAAGACTAGATGTTGTGTCAATGAGGGGATGTGGTATGCTTTTAAGTCATCGGGAAAGGGTTATCAAGACGCTCCGCCACCAAGAACCGGACCGAATACCTTTTGACCTTGGCGGCACGATGTGCAGCAGTATCCACGTCGCCGGATATCAAAAACTGAAGGCCCATTTTGGCGACCGCCTGAGTTTCTGGGGCGGTATCGATACCCAGAGGGTGTTGCCTAATGGGACTCCCGAAGAAGTAAAGGCCGAGGTCAGGCGGCGTATCCGTGACCTTGCGCCTGGCGGCGGCTATGTCCTGGCGGCGGCTATGTCCTGGCGGCGGTGCACAATATTCAGCCGGACGTGCCGGTGGAGAATATCCTGGCCATGTTCGAGGCTGGGAGAGAGTACGGCCGGTATCCCATTAATTTGTAAGGAGTCTAGCCGTGCCCGTGATGAGCAGAAGGAAATAAGCACGAGGAGATGGTATGCCGTTAGCTAGGACGTTTCACCTGCCACAGGTACTGATTACCGGGTTGGGGGCTTCGGCGCAGGTCGGGGAAGAAATCGGGAAACTGAAGGGGCATAAAGGTCTGATGGTCACCGACCAGGTCTTGGTCAAACTAGGGGCACTGGACGGTATCAAGCAGGCTCTGCAGAAGAGCGGGGTGGCGTTTGCTATTTTTGACAGCATTTTTACCGAACCGGCCGTAGACTTTGTCGCAGAAGGCCTGAAAGCTTACCGGGAAAACCGGTGTGATTTTCTGCTGGCTTTTGGTGGGGGTAGTGCCATTGATACGGCGAAAGCCATCGCTGTGATGGTGACTAACTCCGGTTCAATTACAGACTATCAGGGGATGGGCAAGATTCCGCAAAAAGGGGCTTCCCTCATCGCCGTGCCGACGACGGCGGGTACCGGCAGCGAGGTTAGCCCGATGGCCATTATTACCGATACCAAAAGAGATGTTAAAATGCTTATCGGCAGTCCGTTTCTGACGCCTGACGTCGCCATCGTTGACCCGCTGTTGACGCTTTCCATGCCCCGGAGCCTGACCGCCGCCACGGGTATGGATGCCCTGACTCACGCCATTGAAGCCTACGTCTCAGTAAAGGCGCAGCCGATGAGTGACATTTTCTGCCTTTCCGCCATTGAGCACATCGCCGGTAATCTGAAGCAGGCTTGGACTGAGGGCAGTAATATCGAGGCGAGAGAGAAAACTATGCTGGGGGCACTCCAGGCGGGCATCGCTTTTAGTAATTCCTCGGTGGCCTTGGTACACGGGATGGCCCGTCCCATCGGGGCGTATTTCCACGTGCCTCACGGGGCTTCTAACGCCGCTCTACTGGGCGTGGTTACGGAGTTTAGCCTGAGCGGAAATCTGGTCCGGTATGCCCGTATCGCTCAGGCGATGGGGGTGGATGCCAGCGGCCGGGATGATATGGAAGCGGCCCGGCAGGGAATGGTGGCGGTGCAAAAGCTGATAAAGGACATCAAAGTATCTTCTCTGAGGGAGCTGGGGGTGGACGGGGAAAAGCTGGTAGAGCTGGCTCCTCGGATGGCGGAAGACGCCTTGGCCAGCGGCAGCCCGGCGAATAATCCCCGACCGGTGACTAAAGAGGAGATAATCGAGCTTTATAAACTAGCCCATGCTCAGTAAAACGTTTGGTAAAGGAGGGTAAAAGCGTGGCAGTCTTGGAAGAACCGATTAAAGAGGTGCTGGAGCTCAAGAACTACATCAATGGGGAATGGGTCGGGTCCGAATCAAGCCAGGCCCTGGATATTGTCAACCCGGTCACCCAGAAGACCATCGCCCGGGTTCCCATGTCTACCGGGGACGAGGTGAAAGCGGCGGTAAAGGCGGCCAGGGAGGCGTTTCCGGACTGGAGAAGGACGCCACCGCTGGCTCGGGTACGGTGTCTCTTCCGACTAAAGGAACTGATGGAAGAGAATTTTGAACGCTTAAGCCGGATGCAGACTATGGAACACGGCAAGACCATTGACGAGTCCCGAGGTGAGACGAGGCGGGGGATTGAAATGGTGGAGGTGGCCACCGGCATTCCGTCATTGATGATGGGCTATAGTCTGGAGGATATCGCCGCCGGTATTGACGAGTATGTTATCTATCAACCTCTGGGTGTGTTCTGCCATATTGCCCCGTTTAACTTCCCGTTTATGGTGCCGCTCTGGTTTTCCCCGTTTGCTATGGCCACGGGTAATACCTTCGTCGTCAAGCCCTCGCCCCGGGACCCCATCAGCCAGGTTAAGATAGCTGAGCTGATAGACGAGGCCGGTTTTCCGCCGGGAGTATATAACGTGGTTCACGGCGGAGCCGATGCCGCCGGTATTCTGCTAGAGCATCCGGACATCAAGGGGGCTACCTTCGTCGGGACGAGCCAGATAGGGCGGGATATCTATAAGAAGTGCGGTGAGACGGGCAAGAGAGCTATTGTCCAGGGCGCTGCCAAGAACTTTATGGTGGTGATGCCGGACTCCAATGTCGAAGGGACGATACCGGCGCTGATGACCTCTTTCTATGGTAATACCGGTCAGCGGTGCCTCTCCGGGGCTAACCTGGTTATCGTCGGCAAAGATGACGCCTTCTACCGGAAGTTCTTGAATGCCTTCGTTGAGGCCGCCTCTAAAATAAAGGTCGGCTACGGATTGGACGAGTCGATCCAGATGGGGCCGATGCAGTCGCCCGACGGTAAAGAGAGGGTCTTGGGATTTATTGAAAAAGGTATCACCGAGGGGGCCAAACTCGTCTTGGACGGCCGGAAGCCGAAGATTAACGGGGACTACTCGGAGAAATGTTTTATCGGCCCGACTGTTTTCGAGAACGTTGCCCCGGACATGACCATCGGTCGGGAAGAAATCTTCGGCCCGGTAGCCAGCGTGATGCGAGCGGAAAGCCTTGACGCCGCCATAAACCTGGTGAACGCTAGCCGATATGGCAACGGGAACGCTATTTTCACCACGAGCGGTAAGAGCGCCCGGGAATTCCAGTACCGGGTCGAGTCGGGTAACGTCGGCATCAATATCGGCATCACGGCGCCGATGGCGTTCTTCCCGTTCAGCGGCATGAAAGACTCCTTCTTCGGTGTCCTGCACGGGCAGGGTCGGGATGCCATCCGTTTCTTTACCGAGAGTAAAGTAGTTATCCAGAGGTGGTTATAGGTGGCACTGAATACGGCTTCCGAGGTAATTAGCTTTGCCCGGAGGCTTGAGGAGGAAAGTGCCGGTCTTTACGAGACACTGGCCCGGCGATGGCCGGCGACGGAGGATACCTGGCTCACCTTTGCTAGGGAAAACCGGAAGAACATCATCCAGGTGGAAAGGGCCTACTACGGGGTCATCTCCGACGCCCTCGAGGGCTGCTTTGCCTTTAGTCTGGACGCAGACAGTTATACTTTTCCGGCCGGGCTGCTGGAAAAAACAGGCTATACCGACGCTCTGGGGCAAGCCGTGGCGATGGAAGAGAAAATCATCCGGTTCTACTCGGAAGCCGCCGCGCAGTCAAAGTCCCTCATGGCGGATGTCCCCCGGGCCTTCGCCATGATAGCCCGCAAGAGAGAGGGTCGTGTGGCCACGTTGAAGTCACTGCCAGATAAGTAGCCCGGCAGGCTAACCATGAGTGGTGGGGAAACGCTACTTCTCGGTGGAAAAGGGAGCGGTACGGCTCAGGCTTTTTCTTGGAGGTATTCCCTGGTCTCAGGTACGACTGCCATCAGAGTCTCGCTCAGTTTCACCGCCGGTAGAAAGACACAGAAAAGTTTTAAGGTCTCGGTTTTACTCGTGTTCCGGCACTCGTGTTCCACTCCCATGGGGGCAACGATTACCGTATCTGTCTCTATTTCCCTATTTTCTCCCTTCATGGTGCACTCGCCGCGGCCAACGCAGTACATTATCTCATCGCTATCCGGGTGGCTATGACTGCCGGTGGCGCCGCCGGGTGGGATGTGCGCGGAGAGGATGGTCGCTTTCTCATAGCTAGTGGTCTCTGGAGAGGCAATGAGTTTTAAGTACCTTTCGGTGGGGGGCGCCACTTTTGCTACCGGAAATTCCCAGCTGTTATAGACCGAGGTGGACATTCTTTCTCTCCTTCGTTATTCCCCCCC
>Ga0187827_10004345_pt1 | contig 17470 bp, 19 predicted proteins | sample ETNtaG_39_FD_167969 | JGI IMG/M metagenome (GOLD analysis project Ga0187827, IMG submission 167969) | Marine microbial and viral communities from oxygen minimum zone, Eastern Pacific Ocean - ETNP2014_SV_150_PacBio MetaG (Illumina Assembly) | ecosystem: Environmental > Aquatic > Marine > Hypoxic... | reverse complement strand
ATTTGTGTTTCGCTCCGAGAGAATGGCGAGGAAGATGTGTTCGGTGGAGATGAATTCGTCCTTCAGGCGATTTGCATCTTCATTGGCCAGGTCGATAATGCGCTTGACGCGCGGGGTGATGAACACTTGGCCAGTGCCGCCGCCGTAAATGGCTGCCTTCGGGCTGGCGCGGAGCACATCATCGAGCCGCTGCTGTAGCAGCTCCGCCTCCACCTTGAGCATTTCCAAAATCTGCGGGATGACGCCCTCGGGCTGCTCGAGCAGCGCAAGCAGAATATGCTCGGTATCCACCTGGTTGTGTCCATAGCGCTGCAAGATCTCGTAGGCGCGGGCGGCCGCGTCTTGAGCGCGCTCGGTAAAACGGTCAAATCGCATCATCGTCGCTGACCCTGATTACACCTTTCTTCACCTAGCTTCGGCTCGATTATAACTGGAAAGGGCCGAAAGCACTGGTGACATATGCCGCAAGTATATCTGTGCTGTGTATGCAAAAGGTTAAATATTCGCTCCGTGTTGGGCGACCTGAAAAGAAGCGGGCAGCGGCCGCCGCTCATGGCTCTGGATGTGGCCGTGGCTGCCGTAATCGAAGTGATAGACGCAAGCCGGCGCGCCGTTGAGCACGGCCGGGCCGAATATATGGATGTTGGAGACTACTGCGCTTGAACTGAATACCCACTGCCTTGGCTGCCAGCGCAGGTCGCCTTCATCGCAACCGTGCACTTCCTCGGAGGGAGCCGGCGCCGTGTACAGCGCCAGTGCTCCGCCTGTGGCGGGGGCGCACCAACTCAGCAGTCCGGCGAAGCGAGCGGCGGTCAGCTGCAGTCCGGTCTCTTCGCGCACCTCTCGCAGGCAGGCGACGTGGGGCGTCTCACCCGCTTCGATGCGGCCGCCCACCCCGTTCCACAAACCGCGGTTCGGTTCTTTGCGGCGGTGCAGCATAAGTACGCGTTCGCCATTGGTGAGGAAACAGAGCGTGTGCGTTGGCGCTGTCGGCAGCGCGGGAGCAATCATGGGGCGGGCGTTACAGGCCGGCCGCTTCCTCGTGCTCGGGCGGCAGCAGCGTTGCCGGCCCGGCGACGTGGCCGGGGATAATCTCCACGCCCAACCCGAGTGCGGAGATGCTCTGCATGACTTCGTGTTGATAATCTGCATGCGTCAGAAAAACCGTGGTCGGCCCGGTGTCGGTCGAGAAATATACGGGCACGCCTTTTGCGCGCAGGCGGTGGCACATGTGGAAGAGAGAGATATTTTCCGGTTCCCAGGCGACGAGTGCGTGTTCGCGGCCGGCGGACATGGTGACACCGTGCAGGCGCATGCTGTCCATCTCTGCGAGGCGGCCGAGGGCTTCCCAGTCGCCCCGTGATGTTGCCCGCAAGCAAGCCAGCACATCGTCGCGGCGGGTTTGCATCCAGGCGCGGAAGAAGGCGCTGCTGGGCGCGGCGCGGTGGGCTTGCTCGGTCTGCAGTCCGGTGCGGGATTCTAGCGGCACGGTGAGCAGGCGCAAATCCGCAAGCTGCTCGGTGGCGTCCATGCGCACTGCGAAGCAATCATTATGGGCGATGCCGGGATATGAGAGCCAGAGTGCCAGACCGCCGACCGCGCTGCGGCAAGCGGAACCGGCCAGCAGACGCGCGCTGCAACTGACCAACCGCAGGTTTCGGGCGGCTTCCGGGCCGAGAGCTGCCGCCAGGGCGGCGGTGGCGAGTGCGGCGCCTGCGGCCGCGCTGGTGCCGAGGCCCTTGGCCGCGCGGCCGGCAGTCAGTACGTTGCGGGATTGCACGCGTGCTCCACTTGTGCTTCCGGCCAGAGCGCGGACATGATGCAGCACGCGCGTCACGCGCTCGAGCGGGCGGCCTTCTGTGGGCTTCCCGTCGATGGTCAGGATGTCGGTTATCAGACCGGGTTCGAAATCCACGCGCGTGATTGTGTACGCCGCGTCGTTGTTGACCGATATACTGGGCACGAAAGCAGTGCGCCAGTGCCAGTCAGCCAGGCCGTGGTATTTCAGGATGCCCTGCATGGCGAAAGCCTTCGCCGTGGCGCTGCCCTTCGCGTTGCCATTCCAATCGCGGCGTGGGTATTGCTGCCATGTGATCCCGGCGTCCGCAAGGGCAGTGCGGATTTCCGCGTCGGCCGCGCGCACGCCGGCTGCTGAATCTGCAAACTCGGCGGGCACATGCGTGCGCTTCGCGCTGCCTTCAATTGCTTCGGGCGCTGCGTCGGCGTTCGCGTTCTCGTTCATACTGTGCGGCAGCTACACGGGTGCGGCAAAGCGCAGGTAGCGTTGCTTCCTCTTTCCGTTGCGGGTGAATCCGCTCAGTAGATGATACAAGGCGAATAATTCCAGCGCAAAGGGCAGATAGCCGCCGTAGCCGAGTAATGGCATTTCGAACACACGCAGGAAATCGAAGAACGGTATGTGGTAAACCCACTTGGGATATGAGAAGAAGTTCCACATCTCCCAGAAAAACCCGCATAGCAGGCACCCGAGCGCGAGGCTGACCAGTGGCCGCCAGTCGCCGCGGGCAGTGTCGTTCCAGAGGGTGCGATTTCGCAGCCACGCGTTGGCCGGAGTCAAGACGAAAAACACCGCGAGCCACACTGCCGGGAAAAAGAAACGCGGCCATATTAGCAGCAGCCCCAGTAGCAGCCAGCCGGCGCCGAACATGGCCAGCAATCTGCCCCGAGAGACGCGCAGCACGGGCCCGGCGCGCATGCTCCGTACCGGTCTCAGGCTGGCGACCAGCTCGGCGGCCCCAAAAACGGCCGGCATCACGGTGGAAAAGCTGAGCGAGGCGAACAGGAAATATTCCCAATCGGAGAAGAACTCTCGGCCGAGGTAGTGCCAGTTCTGGGTGCGCCAGTTTATGGCTTCAAAAAGCCACCACGCCGGCGCGGAATAAAAGAAAAGGGAAAAATAAGCTCGCCGGTCGCGCGTCACCAGTGAATCGCCCGTGCGCCGCAATGTGGCTGCATCCACCGTCAGGCAGAAGCCGAGCCAGAGCGGGAAGAATCCCCAGTGGGTGCGCAACCCGGTCAGCGCCCAGTTCAGGGGCCAGAAGACGGCAATCAGGCCGAGACCCAGCCAGCCGTGCGTTGGCCACTGGCCGGCGGCGTTGCGAGCGGGTGGTGGGGTGGAATCAGGGCGCGCCATAGCCGTGCATGCGCCAATTGTATGGCATGCCATCCAGCGTCGCCAGAGGCGCGGCGTCGTTGAATCAAATATGGCCGCCACTGAAAGCAGTGACGGCCATTGGTGTTACGTGCGGATCGCCTTCGTTGGCTTACTGCGCCGGGATTACCAGCGATTGCCCGACATATATCATGTACGGCGCTGCGATGTCGTTGTTCTCAGCCAGTGCATCCACATCGATGCCATGATTGAGCGCGATGAAAAAAACGGTGTCGCCCGCCTGCACCTGGTAGGTTCTGGCCGCCACCGCGTTTGCCGGAGCCATGATGGTTGCGCCCTCGATGGAGCCTTGCTCCGCGCCGGTCGCTTCCAGGCCGGCGCCGGGGATTATCAACTCTTGCCCCGGATATATTTGTTGGTCCGCCCCGATGACCGGATTGGCCGCCATCAACTCAAGCGGCGCAATGTTGAATGTACGTGCGATTTTGTACACCCAGTCGCCCTCCTGGACTACATAGGTAGCTGGCGCATTGCCTATTGTCGGCACATCAACCGGCGCCGCAGTGTCAATCACGGTTGTCTCCGCTTCGTTGGCTGCGAGATCTGCGTTTCCATCGGCAGCCGTCTCCTCGCCGGCAAGTGGTTCGGCCGCTAATTGCTCTGTGCCCTCGCTGGCATCCTCTGCGGGGGCGGTTTCTTCGGCCAGAGGTGGCACCTCAACCCCTTCTCCGGTGGAGGCCAGATCATCTTCGAGCAGTGCCTCCATGGTGGTGTCCGGCGTCTCTGCGTCGCCCGGCTCTTCAACCGCGGTTTCCTCAACCGTCACATCCTCCGGAAAGATGCCCTGTGTGGCTGACCGGTTGCAGCTTGCTAGGGCCAGAACACCCAGAAGCGCAAGTGAGAGAAACCAACGGGCTGCGTGCGTGGATTGTGTTTTCACAACGAACCTCCTCTTGTACTGGTAATGAGATGCCCTGATCGCCCCATTGGCGCGGGATGGACTCATGCACAGGGATTGACCGAGAAACACCCTCGGTGTCACCCTTGCGGTGCAAGAGGTATGCCATTGTTGAATTGGAAATGGATGTTTCCGAATGGAGATCAGAGTTCGTCGTCTAGGGCGGCAATCCCGGGCTGATCCAGTTTGAGCATCTCGCCGTGGTGGTCGACCACGATGCGGAAACCAAGCATACCCAACCACTGCCTGGCGCCGCTCGGGAGCCCTTGCTGCAACAACTGGTCCATGTGGGCGTCGATGTTCTTGAGGGATGAATCAATCATTGCTTTGGTGAAAAGGTCGTCCTGCCCGAGCATTTTCAACGCACTGTCGCTCACTAGTTCCTGATGCCGCGTTATTTGCGCGCGCAAATCGCGCAGGACGGTGCGGTCTATTGCTTCGGCAGCGACGTGACGCTTGAAGCCGGCGTCGTTGATGACGTAGTGAGCTTCTTCGCCAATGTGCGCAACGCCGGCGGGCTCATTGGCTTCGTTGACGATCAGACCCTGAAACAGCGCGTGCTTGCTCATGAGAGTGTATTTGCGTGGCGGCTGCCACCATGCACGGTGGTGCTCAGGCGTGCGCCTCCAGTTCGCGCTCGATAGTAGCCTTGACGGTGTCAGCATCCGCTGGCAGGGTTAGTAGTGGGTTCGCGTGACGGCTTTCAACCTCGTCTAGCGCACCCCGATGATACCCTAGCTTTGCGCGTGTGAACTTCAGCCCGTGTGCGGTGCTTATCACCACCACCTTTTGCTCGGGTTTAATCATGCCCCTCTGCAGCAGTTTGAACAGAACGGCCAGCGCGACCGCTGTGTGTGGACAGGTGTACATTCCGGTGCGGTCTGCGAGCGCACCAGCGTTGGCCAACTCGTGTTCGCTGGCTTCTTCCACAATTCCATCGGTGTTCTGGATAGCCTGCACCGCTTTTTCGTAGCTGACCGGGTTTCCGATCTGGATTGCCGAAGCCAGCGTTCTCTGCGCCGAGAGTGAGACTTTCTCCTTGAACCCGTTGCGGAAACTCTGGTAAAAGGGATTTGCACGGCTGGCCTGAGCGGCGGCCAGTCGCGGCATGCGGCTGATTATGCCCAGGTCTTTCATGAGTTGAAACCCTTTGTACAGCGCGCTGATGTTGCCCAGATTTCCCACTGGCATCACAATCCAGTCAGGTGCTTCCCAATCGAACTGCCGTACTATTTCAATCGCGACGCTCTTCTGCCCCTCGATACGCAGGCTGTTCATAGAGTTGGCCAGATAGATGCTGTTGTCCTGCGTCACCTTCCGCACGATGCGCATGCAGCCGTCGAAGTCGGTCTCCAACGCCAGAACGTGTGCGCCGTTGGCAATCGGTTGGATGAGTTGGGCACGGCTGACTCGGTCGCTGGGCAGAAAGACGATGGCGGGGATTCCGGCCGCAGCGGCGTAGGCAGCAAGGGCTGCGCTAGTGTCGCCGGTGGAGGCGCAGGCCACAGCCCGTACTGGGCTGCCGCTGGCCATCATCTGCTTGACCACGCTGACCAGCACTGTCATGCCCAGGTCTTTGAAGCTTCCGGTGTGGCTGTTGCCGCACAGTTTAACCCAAAGGTTGAGCATACCCAATTTTGCGCCCAATCGCTCAGCCCAGAACAGGTTGCTGTTGCCCTCGTACATGCTGACCACGTTGTCATCGTGCAGGTCGGGCACCACCCACTCACGCATGCCCCAGACGCCGCTGCCGTACGGCCACTCGGTGGTGCCGACACGGGCGTCCATCAATTGCCTCCATGCCCGCGGGCTGCGCTGGCGGAGCGCATGCAGATCGTGACACACCTGCAGCAGGCCACCGCATTCCGGGCAGGCGTAAATCACCCGATAGAGGGGATACTCTCCGGGGCAGCCACGGACGCAGGAGAAATGGGCGTTGTATTCCATCAGATTGCGTTTGTCGTTAGCGCCGCCATGCAGCCGCGTCGCATTGTACCATTTTCGGGTTGGGCTCTGCGGGCTTCGCAGAGGGTTTTCCTGCGCGGATAATCATCCTCGTTGGCGAATGAGAAGCCAGTCGCGCAGCCGGTCGGGTGCGAAGCGGGCAACCAAATCGGCGACGTGGCCGACGCGGCCGATGCGGTAGCGCGTGCGCGGCCGTGGCGCGGTGAGCGCATGTTCCACCGCGCGTGCTGCTACCATCGGCGAGGGCATCTCGCGCGTCATGTCTCGTTCCCATTTCCCGGCCGCTCTCGTTGCCGCGCCGTAAAGCTGCTGTGCTTGTGTAGGCAATTCGGCCAGCATGTTTTTAGTCGCCGCGCGCGACTTATTCCAGATAGGGGTGGCGATCGGGCCAGGCTGCACCACCGAGACCGATATGCCCCACGGGCGCAACTCGAGGCGCATGCAATCCGAGAGCGCCTCGAGCGCGAATTTGGAGGCAGAGTACGGCCCGAGAAATGGTGCCGCCACCCGCCCGCTCACCGAGCTCATGTTGACGATGCGACCCCCGGCGCGGCGCAGCAGCGCCAGCAGCGCCTGCGTGACCGCGATCTGGCCGACAACGTTTATCTCCAATTGCGAGCGCAGCGAGTCGAGAGGCAGAAACTCCAGCGGGCCGGCGACGGCAATGCCGGCATTATTTACCAGCCCGGCCAGCCCGCCGTCGCGACAGCCGGCCTCGACCGTGCGCGCTGCCGCGCGGATGCTCTCGCCATCAGTGACGTCAAGATACACAGGCTGCAAGCGCTCGCCGGTGGCCGCTCGCAGTGCCTCGCCATCCGCAGTCTTGCGGATGCCGGCGAAAACGCTAAAACCCAGCGCGTGCAGATGCAGCGCGCACGCCCGACCAATCCCCGTGGATGCACCCGTGATGACGACCGCTTTCATTGCGGGCGCGCCATTTGTGCTCATGATCTTGTGGCCTATACTTTAGCACGCTGAGTCTATCACAGGCGTTGACGCCCGATATGTGGGCGCACGTGCTTTGCCGGAGGGAGCCGGCGGGTTATAATCGCTGTCAACACGGGAATTCAGGAGGGAAGCGATGCGCACAATCAGTTTTGTGGCGGGCGCACTGTGCGGCGGGGCGGTCGGCGCAGTGGCGGCGTTGTTGCTGGCGCCGTTGGCCGGACAGGAGTTGCGGGCGCGCGTGAGGGATGAGGTCGATCATCTGGTGGGGGAGGCGCGACAAGCCGCGGTCGACAAGCGCGCCGAGTTGAGCGCGCGCTTCGGCCGCCACGAAGAAATCGGATAGCTGCCTGCGGTTAATTCGATTTCAGCACCAGCCGGTAATGCGCCGCTTCGGTGGTGTAAGGCGTGAGGGCCGAAACCACGATTGTGGCCCTGTCTGAAAGCTTGATGTCCGCGCTGCCGTCGATGGTCTCCACGCGGCGCACGCTGCCGGTTCTCGTGTCAACTACCTGAATGAGCCAGCGTTGCGGCAGCGAATTGTCGAAGCGCAACCAGCCGCGGCTATCCCAGCCTCCCGCCTCGGCCTCGAAATCCTCTGCATAGCCGATTTCCGGCACTGCGATGTCGTCGAGTAGAATTCCCGGCCAGTTCACGGCGGCGTCGGTCAGGTATTCGAAGCGCACCAGTATTCTCTCCCCGGCGAATGCGCTCAAATCAACGCGCTCGTGCACCCACACCGGCTGCGCCGCTCCGCCCGAATTGTAGTGGTATCCCCAGCCAAGGTTGTTCCCGCTCGGGTTTTCATCCGTTCCTCCGGGCGTGTGCATGATTTGCCAGTTTTCGCCGCCATCGCTAGACACGACCAGATAAGCGTAATCGTAGTTTTCTTCGAGCGCCCACCAAGCCCAGTACGTCAACGTAGCGCCGGAGACTTGCGTGAGGTCGAATTCCCGCGTGAGCGTGCTATCGCTGCTGTCCTGCCGGTTGCCCCAGAACATGAAATCTCCGGAATGTGGCCCTGCGGGAACCGCGCGAACCCGCTGAACGCCGCTGAAAGTGGCGCTGGTTACGTCGGGGCAGTCGATGGTGATGTAATCTGCCGCGTATTGATGCACGCTCATGTCGCCCGGTGGGGCCGTGCAGCCGAAGCTGGCTGTTGGCACCACGCGAGGGGCGGCGGCGTATTTGCTGTAACCGAAGCGCCCGTCCGCCAAAGATGTGTCGCCAAGATAATTCGCGACCACCCAATCGGCAAAAACTGCATCTGTGGTGATAGGATTTCCCGAGAGAGCATCGACCGCGCCCAGATGCTGCAGCACCGCGTCCATGGCCGCCAATCCGTTGGCAGGATGCGCCACCAGTGCACGGGTGGCGCTCTCGCCGAAGCGCTCGAGGAAATAATCAAGGAAAAGAAACGCGGCCCCGTAGTGGGGAACGGATTCCGGCCCGCCGCCGCTCTCACTCCACGCGTTCAACTGTAGATCTGGGTCGGCAGCAAAGACGAAGTCGAAGCCCCCGGAACTGTGCCCGGTGAGCAGCTCGGCCAGCACCGACGCGCCCTCGTTCATCCAGGTTTCTTCGTTGGAATCGTTTGCCCAGTGCACCATGTGCTGGAATTCGTGCGCCAGCGTGCCGGGCAGGCCGGGGTCGTCCAGCGTAATGATGCTCGCGTTCAGGTAGAACATTTCCTTTTCATTGGAATGCTGGTGTGCGAGACGGGAGTACTCGTCCGTGGAAGAGTAATATCCCGCCACCGAGCCGCCCAATCCTTCGGCGTAGAGAATATATAGCCGTGGGTCACCATCGATTCCGGGTGACCACTCCCACCCAAAAAACTCATGTACAGTGGGGATGATGCGCTGCTCGAAATCCTCCAGCAGCGCGCGCAGTTTCGCTGGCTGCACTTGCAAGTGCGGTTCGGCGAAGAAGAGCACGCGCGGACCGGCGTAAAGAAGCTCCGCGGTCACGTTGAATTGCACGTCCGTGTCCAAGTTGGTGGCGGAGAATTCGATTACATCGCCGGACCGGTGGCCCGCGGGTTGTGTGCTGACGATGACGGGGATATCGGTGTGGCCGCGCAAGCGCATGGCAATCTCGCGCAGGTCGCTCTCCGGAACCGGCATGGCAGCGATTGTGGCCAGCGTGTCGGGCGTGGCTTCAGTGAGCGTGGGTGCGTGCATGGTACTGGACGCGGTGGTGGCCGCTGAAGTGGCAGTTCGAGTGTGCGTTGGTGACGCGGTCGGTGGCTGCGTGGGCACGGGCGTGAGTGTGGCCGTGGGCATGAGAGTGGTCGCAGCGGGCATCGTGACCGTGGCTGCCAGCACATTGGTGGTGGTTTTAGAGAACTCGGGTGCGAGACGGACGTTTCCGCGGACCCAAATGCCGATGCCCGCCAACGCGATCACTAGGGCCAATAGCGTGGTGAGGGCGAGTTTGGTTTTCACGTCCAGATCGTGTCGCCGTTTGGAGAGAGGGCCGCCGGGGAGAGTTTACCATACCCGCCTCTCGGCGCGCCGGCGCGAATCAAAAAGCGGCGGCGTACCTCGCTAGAAGTTGCCGCCGCTTCGTGTTTGTGTATCCGTGATTGGTGTTGCGTTTACCCTTGACAGACGACTGACTTCGACGGATATACTGACAGACTCTAGACTACTGAGACATTGACGGCTTTAGGGCCTCTGTCGGAAGGTTCAACTTCAAACTCAACATGTTGTCCTTCAATGAGATCCCTATAGCCATCGGCATTGATGGCGCTGTAGTGCACGAAACAATCGTCGCCAGTTTGGCGTTCGATGAAACCAAAACCTTTGGATCCATTGAACCACTTGACAGTGCCGTTTTCACGTTCGGCCATGAGAATAGATTCTCCTTTTTAAGATTGATACTCTTACTCTGTGAGCTTAGGTGTTGCTGGGGTGTCCTACTGAGATCCTACCAACAAATCGGTCGTCTGCCTGCTCCTAACTCAGCGTGCAATGTTACCCTATCTTTCCAGTTTGCGCAAGGCCGAGTTTCGTGGCGAGAATCCGTGCGATTACCAGCCCCATTCGCACGCAGGGTTGGCCCGTTGAAACAAAGAAGCCGTTGCACATAGAATCGGGTCAGGCGTCTCTCGCCGCCGGTCACGTCGCAGCTCGGGCTAGGGGGATAGACATTCCAGTCAACGTAACGTATATTGAACTGATACCTAGAAGTAATTTATTGAGAGGAGTAACCCAATGACGGCATTCACAAAACGGAGTATGGAAGGTGAGGTGGTACTTATCACAGGAGCCACTCGCGGAATAGGGAGGAGAGCAGCGCATGAAATCGCCACTACCGGGGCTACTCTCATCGTTGTCGGACGGAGTGATGAGCGCACTGCTAAACTTGTGGCTGAACTGCATGCGGTGCCAGGAGCGGGGTCAATACATGGAGAGATCTGTAATCTGATGTTGCAGTCTGAGGTGCGGAATCTCGCTGACCGGGTCCGTACCAAACATAGGCGGCTTGATGTACTCATAAACAACGCCGGAGCCATCTTTTCGCAGCGGGAGATTACAAGTGAGGGTTTCGAGAGGACCTGGGCACTCAATCACAATGCCTACTTCCTGCTCACCACCCTACTTCAAGACCTGTTGGTTGGGAGATCCGTCGCAAGGGTTGTCAACACCGCCTCGGATGCCCACCAAACAGGTAGGATGTATTGGGATGACTTGCAGTTCTCCAAACGCCAGCCTTTGTGGGGATGGCGTTCTTACAGTCAGTCGAAACTGGCCAACGTCCTTTTTACCCGTCAATTGGCACACTATCTTAAAGGCTCTAAAGTCACCGCCAACGCCGTCCATCCTGGTTTTGTCAATACCGGCTTTAGCCATAACAATGGCCCCCTTGCCCGCGCCATGATGGTTCTCACGCGTCCCGTCCAGCGTCAAGACAGCAAAGGAGCGGAGACGGTGGTCTGGGCGGCCATCTCGGTGGAGGCGGAAGGCATAACTGGTGAGTATCTGTACGACTGCAAACCAAGGGAACCGTCGAAGAGAGCTAAGGACATGGCTGCTGCCGCCAGGTTATGGGATCTCAGCGAGGATATGACCGCTACCAGAGGTGACTGGGATTGCCACTAAGCTCGGTGCGGCGGAGCTGCTCAAGCAGAGGCGGCACTCGTTGATTGCAACCACCGGCCTCACATGCTAAAAACGCTGTAATTTTGGCTGGTAGATCTGGCGGCTCGAAAAGGTGGGCCGTCATTTTGTTCTTGTTTGAAAACCTGCTAGATCAACGTCCGATGACTACTCATGAGCCTTTCTCCTCAGGTCAGCGCTTCACAGCGCGACAGACCTGCAGCATGGTGTTTGGGTGGATCATCCTGACTGTCATGGCAGGGGTTAGTATCTTCGCTGCCCTGCTCTGGTTTCAGGGCGGTGCAGGCTCTCTACCGGGGGCAGCCAAGCCCGGATCTGAGGCTTCTGTGTTGGAGATTAGGGGCCCTACTCCGGAACTGGAAGAGCAGCCGCGGACGATCATGCAGGCGGGGGACGAGGGCGACACAACCCAAGCGGCAAATGTCGTCGAGCAAGAGGTCGAAGCAGAAGCCACAAATGTCGTCGAACAAGAAGTCAAATCAGAGCCCGAACAGGGAGAACCGAACGAAGCCACAGATGTCTCTCCGGTCGTGCTACCGGCCAGCACCGGCTTTGGCCTTGGAGGACAAGTCATCCACGGGAGTTGTTGGCGCTGGACAAGATGCAATCTATAGGCATGGGCTGGGTCAAGATCAAGAACCATGACTTGGGCGGCGGCACGCTGGACGGTGACATCCAGAATACGCACGCTAATGGCCTGCGCATTCTCATCAGTGTGAAGGACAATGCTGGTCATCAGCTAATCACCGATCCTGGCTACCAGCAGCAATTCATTCGATACTTGGAGCGAGCGGCGCGTGCTGGTGCCGACGCCATCGAGGTGTGGAACGAACCGAACCTGGACCGCGAGTGGCCGGCCGACGAGATGGGCGGGGAACAGTACACCGCGCTGCTGCAAAATGCCTACCCGCGCATCAAGGCCGCCAATGCTAACACGATGGTTGTCAGCGCGGCACTCTCGCCTACCGGCACATTCGGCGGCTCGTGTGGCTCCATCGACACTTCAACAGTAATCACGCACCACCACGAATCAAAAGCGCCACAATGTTGCGATAGTGACGCACGATAATCTGGCAGATTATCCCATTGAGGAAATTTGTCCAAAATGGGTTAGTTATGCAGCTAGTTCTTCAAACAGTATCTCACGAATATTGTAGCGGCAGCAGTCAGCACAAGCATGATTGCAGCAAGCATGATGCTCTAGCAGCTTTCGCGTATTATCGTTGAAGTGGAAAACACCACACTACCAGCCCCACCGCTAACATGAATAGCCACCATTGCACCATCGTAGCGCAACAAAACTCCAGCAGTTTTGCGGTGCTGAAATTCGCAATCTTTGGAAGCGAAATCAACGGTAGGTCCAATTCATATTCTGCGTTTGGCATGTTGGCCTCCTGGTTGCGTTGGTGCAGGAGTATTGAATGGTTGTGGGGTTGCAAATGCCGTGCCAAGATTGCAGATGCTCAGCGAGCGCCGCAGCGCCCGATTTCTGGAGACACCCGAGTTGCATTGAACAGTTCTCCTGTCTTATCATGGAAGTGGACCAGGTGTTACACGAGGGTGGTCGTTACGCCATGGAGCAGACTGAGGGGATCGACAGTGCAACTGGGTGCCGTGCTCTGAGAAAAATCTGAGAGTGTTTGGTTGTTCCTCGTAACGTTGTAGAAAGCGGCTACCGCATTCGGATTATAATGCGGTCACGATGGTTGTCGCTTCGGAGGGGTAGAGAAAAAGCGGGTTGAGTTGTGCTGCTCCGGGTGCCTGCCGACGGGAATCATATCGGCCGCGGAGCGAATCATGAAATCTCTCGCAAAAGACAAATCCGGCTTCTGGCCTGCTTATCTCCATGCTTGGGACTCTGGGCTGCTGGAGACGAAAGTGGCTCAATCCCGGGAAATGCTCAGGGAATGTTGCGTCTGTCCGCGGGACTGTGCCGTTAACCGGTTGGAGGACAAGTGGGCGGTCTGCAAAAGTGGGCGCTACGCCCGTGTAAGCAGTTACGGACCCCACCAGAGTGAAGAGGACTGCCTCCGGGGACGGAATGGCTCCTCCGGTACCATCTTTTTCTCCCATTGCAACCTCAGGTGTGTCTTTTACCAGAACTGGGACATCAGTCAGCCTCCAGGTAGACCGGAAGCGAACGGCAGCGCCATCACGCCCGCACAGTTGGCTAAAATGATGCTTGCGCTCCAAAGTCAGGGCTGCCACAACATCAATTTTGTCACCCCGGAACACGTCGTACCTCAGATCGTTGAAGCCCTACCCCTGGCCATAGAAAATGGCCTGCGCCTGCCACTAGTCTACAATACCAGCGCTTACGATTCTCTGGAAAGTCTTCACATGATGTAGGGCCTGGTGGACATCTACATGCCCGATTTCAAATTCTGGGACCCGGAATTGGCGAGGCGGTATCTAAAGGCAATCAGGTATCCGAGCGCAGCACGGGAGAGCATCAGGGAGATGCACCGGCAGGTCGGAGACCTGCAGCTTGACGAGAACGGCTTGGCCGTTCGGGGTGTGCTGGTGCGGCATCTGGTGATGCCGGGAATGGCGGCAGACGCTGAAAGGATCTTCGCCTTTCTTGCCGTAGAAATCTCGCCGGACACCTACATCAATATAATGGACCAGCACCGCCCCGCTTTCAAGGTCAGCGCGACGAAGTACGCGGAACTCAACTGCTCCGTGAGAGTGGCGGAATTCTCCCGGACAATCCAGGCTGCACTAGCTGCAGGACTGCACCGGTTTGATGAACGGCGGAGTTTCGCTTTTCTGCGCTGAGGCAGTGGGAATATGCCTCTCTATCTGCCGCTCGTCTTGCTCTCCGCAGGGGCGTTGCTTTTCGAGATAGGCCTGACGCGGCTGTTCTCGGTTGCCCAGTTTTACCATTTTGCCTTCATGCTTGTCAGTCTGGCGCTGCTTGGATTCAGCGTCGGTGGAACGCTGGTGGCGAGCGTGCCGGGACTGGCGCGGCGATTGGCCCGCCGGCATAGCTTGGCGTGTCTCGCTGCTGGCTTCGCCCTGACCGTTCCGGGAAGTTACCTGGTGCTCAATCACTTCCCATTCGATTCGTTCAGTATTGCTTGGGACGCAACACAAATCGGGCGGCTGGCGGTCAACTTTCTCGCTCTGGCTGTGCCCTTCAGCCTGGTTGGAGTGGTAGTGGGTGCGCTGCTGGCGACGCGGCCTGAAAGTTCACACCGCTTGTACGGCGCCAATCTGTTGGGCTCGGCCATCGGTTCAGGTTTGGCTCTGATCGTGCCGGCATGGATTGGGGGCGAGGGGGTGGTGCTAGGCTCTGCGTGGCTCGGCGCGCTGGCGGCAGTGACACTGCTTCAGGTGGGACGCGGGAAAAAGAGTGATACAGGCGTGAGGCACAGTGCGAAAACAACCTTACGCTTTCATTCTTACCCCTTTTTTCTTCTGCTGTTAGCGCTGACCATCGGGCTTATCTGGCCAGCGGATTTGCTCAGGCTGCGCCTTTCGGAATACAAGCCGCTGGCCCGCATGAGGCTGCTGCCGGATGCCCGGCAGACCGTGAAGCGCTGGAGCAGCGCGACGCGTGTGGATGTGGTTGAGAGCAGCAGCATACACATCCTTCCTGGTATAAGCTTCGCGTACCAGAACCCGCCACCTGTTCAAGCTGCCATCTTTACCGATGGAGATGCGCCGTCGCCAATTAGTCGCCTTGATCTTGAGGACCCGCGCACGCTGGCGCTGGTCGGGAACCTGCCCGCGGCCCTGGCATATGAAATGCGCCCCGCTGCGCAAGCGTTAGTCATCGAACCGGGTGGGGGCCTGGACGTGACCGTGGCGCTCGCGCAGGGAGCCAAGCGCGTGGCGGTCACGCACCGCGAGGTGCTGATTCCGGCCGTGCTGCAGATCGATTACGGGAATTTCGCCGCAGGCCTGTACTCCGACCGGCGCGTGACGGTGATTGCGGAGGACATCCGCGCATTTCTGCAGCGTAGCGCCGTTCGGTACGACGTGATCCAACTGGCCTTGACTGACCCGAACCGCCCCATCACCTCCGGCGCTTACAGCCTGGCGGAAAACTACAGCCTGACGGTCGAGGCGATGTTGGCCTACTTGGAGCACCTGGCGCCGGGCGGTATGTTCGTGGTCAGCCGCTGGCTGCAATCGCCACCCTCCGAGTCGCTGCGCGTATATGGGCTGGCGCTTGTGGCGCTGGAGCAGTTGCCCGGCGCGGTTCCCGTGGAGCGGCAGGTGGTCGCCTTACGCGGCTTTCAGAGCGCGACTTTCCTGGTGCAGCCGGATGGTTTCAGCAATGAAGAATGGGCGCACGTGCAGGATTTTGCCCGCTCGCGGCGCTTCGACCTTGTGGCCGGTCCGGGGTTGATGGAGAGGCACTCGAATCAGTATAGCGTGCTGACGGAACCGGCTTACTTCCGTTCGCTCGCGGCGCTTCGCACTGCGCCTGATCGCGAGGCCTTCTACGCCGGCTACGAGTTTGACGTTCGCCCGCCGACCGACAACCAGCCCTATTTCTTTCATTTCTTCAAGTGGCGGCAGTCTCCTGCAGTGCTGCAGACATTGGGACAGACATGGCAACCCTTTGGCGGCAGCGGGTATTTGGTTCTGCTTCTGCTACTCGGCATGGCGACTGTTCTCGCAGTGGGGCTGGGGGTCTTGCCGATACTGTTGTCGCGCGCAAAGACTCGTCCTCATTCACGTGCGAAAGGACGCCAGGACGTCCACCCCCGGTGGGGCGCAGCTGCCCCGCTTTACTTTGCAGCCGTGGGGTTGGGATTCCTTTTGGTGGAGGTTCCGTTAGTGCAGCGCTATATCCTGTTTCTCGGTCGCCCGGTTTATGCGCTGGCGCTCGTGATCGGCGGCTTGCTGGCATTCTCCGGCCTGGGGTCGCTGACCGCCCGCCATTGGCCGCTGCCCCTTCCGCTGACGCTGTTGTGTGCGCTTATCACTTTCTATCCGGTGGGTCTGCAGGCCCTTTTCGTGGCGGCCTTGCACCTTTCCCTGGCCGGGCGCATGGTGGTGGCGCTTCTCTCGCTCGCGCCGCTCGGGCTGCTGCTGGGGGTGCCGTTCGCGGCAGGTTTGTTGCGACTCGAACGCGGTGCAGCGCAACTGATTCCCTGGGCGTGGGCGATTAATGGCGGCGCCTCGGTGATCAGTGCGCTGTTGGCCCCGTTGTTGGCGCTCTCATATGGCTTTCGCGTAGTGCTGCTGGCGGGCGCATTGGCTTATTCGGGGGCGCTCTTGACCACTCTGGTAAATGGCACAAAGCGCACATCTAGGATGCGGTAACCCGTCAAGCCCTCGTCCTCGTTGACGAATTGCCACAACACCTGCAGGCCGCCCTGTGGCCCTATGGGGATCACCAGGCGACCACTGGCAGCCAGTTGCTCGACCAGAGGCGGCGGGAGCTGGTCCGGGGCAGCGGTTACAATTATCGCATCGAAAGGTGCGAATTCCGCCCAGCCGTAATACCCGTCGGCAGCCAGCACGTGCGCGTTGTCGTAGCCGAGAGCTGATAAGCGCGCCTGCGCTTGTGCAGCCAGTTCAGGGATTATCTCGATGGTGTAGACTTGCGGCAGCAATTCGGCCAGCACTGCGGCCTGGTAACCTGAACCTGTACCGATTTCCAAAACGCGTTTGTATCCCTCTAATCGGAGCAACTCGGTCATCAGCGCAACGATATATGGTTGCGAGATGGTCTGGCCGAAACCTATGGGAAGCGGGTGGTCGGCGTAAGCTTCATCCAGGTGTTGCTCAGGGACGAACAGATGGCGCGGTACCGTGCCCATCGCGCGCAGCACCTCCGCATCCTTGATTCCACGTGCTGCCATCTGAAACTTGACCATCTCGGCCCGTGCTTTGGTGAGAGCCACCTTTTCGCCAGGCCAAGGAATGGCGAGCTGAGCAGGGCCGGCAGTTGCGCTCTCGCGCGTCACGGCGGTGGCCGTTGAGGGACTGGCGCTCCGGGAGCGGGTCTCTGTGGCTTCCGCGCCCCGCACAGTCATGGTGGTGGTTAGGGTTGGCTGCGCACAGGCAGTCAGCACAAACGCGATTACAAGCCAGTGTTTCAGAGGAGGGTCTCCGAGTAGAGGTGCTGGGGCGATCACCTTTACTATAGCATAGGATTTCTTTGCGAAAGTCAATGATGCGAATGATGACAGGCTGTAGAACCGGGCTTCCGCATTGGGACTATAATGCGGTCACGAGCATTTTCACTTCCACGGCGAATTGACTGAACAGCGTGCGCATCGGCGACCTATCCCTCACCAACTTTCGCAACTATCGGCGTTTTGAAAGCCGGCTGCCCTCCGGGCCGCTCATTCTGGTGGGGCGCAACGCGCAGGGAAAGACCAG
>Ga0187827_10004343_pt1 | contig 17471 bp, 15 predicted proteins | sample ETNtaG_39_FD_167969 | JGI IMG/M metagenome (GOLD analysis project Ga0187827, IMG submission 167969) | Marine microbial and viral communities from oxygen minimum zone, Eastern Pacific Ocean - ETNP2014_SV_150_PacBio MetaG (Illumina Assembly) | ecosystem: Environmental > Aquatic > Marine > Hypoxic... | reverse complement strand
TGTGTCCCCGTACTTTACTTCATATTCCACCCAGTCATCGACATCAAAATTACAGTCTGTCGGACCTGAAGGGGTTGTAGGAATAATAGTGGCCGTGGCTTTTGCCGTGGCTGTTGCCGTGGCTGTTGCCGTGGCTGTATTTGTTGGTCCCACGGTTGCAGTATATGTTGGAGCCCTTGTAACCAGTTTGGTCGCCCTTTGCGTGACTATGACATTGTTAGTAGCATCTGTAGGAGTAGCAGTAGGTATTTCAGTACCTGTCCTAGTTGGCAATCCCGTGAAAGTAGCTGACACATTAGGTAGCACGGTCAAATTATTTTGGGCATCCAATTCGCCAATATTATTCACAACTACAATTGTCTTAGTAGGATTCATTAATTTAGATGGCTGAGTCACTTGCTCAGCATTTAAGTAACCACTCTCTCCATAAGCTATAAAAAAACCGCCGATTAGAGTAAGCAATATCAAAACAGCTATAGCCAGTCCGAACAAAGCCTGTCTCCATTCACCAGAAGATCGCCCAGTAGATTTACCATACACAGGCCACGGCAACCTTGGAAAAATCCATAAAGCAACCAATGTTATTGCTACCACTCCATCTACCCACAAAACTGTTCGTAACATTGGAAGACTTGAAAATTCGCCAATAATACCCCTTGTAACTAAAATAATTCCCAATAACGATACTGCTGCAGTGACAGCAATAGCTATGGCCACAGCAATATATTGATGACTTGCAGTATCCCAACGCAAAACAGAAACAATAGGCAGCTGAGGGAAGAATTTGATAATCAACAGAAGTACTATAATTGCACAGTCTATCCAAATAGCAGTTTGCAAAACACTCGTACTAGAACTTGCATCTATCAAACCACTAGTCAAAAGGTACATCCCCAACAATATAACTGCACCCGTAATAGCAACCGCTAAGGCTGCAGACAGCACCCTATTGGCTGGGTTTTCAGCACTCCATCCGGGAGGACGCCAACCCAATAGCCTAGCAGCAATAAAACCATATAAGGCTAGATTTACAATTATTAGGATAATAACGTTTACTAAAGACATATGTGTTTGATAAATCGTCTATACTATTTAAATATCGAATTAAATATCGAAAACTCCGTGCAAATCATGTCATCTCATAGCCAAAACATTTTGGCTTCTCGTTGCTTCTCGATAGAGTTGATTTCCACTTGTTTTCTATCATTATGAATGAGTCTCACTTGTAACATTGTCTAGGACACGTGCTACAGGATCGGCCAATGCAAGCAGCAATTGACTATCATCTTCACTCCAGTCAGCTAGCGCATCCGGTGAAAGTACCATAACAGCATATCGTTTTTCACATACTGACGGTAAAGTTGCCAACAATGCTGGAGCCAGATACTGCATTCCAACCTGGTTTGTAAGTAAACGGAGCTCTACTTCATCTGTGGACGGATCAAGTCTCTGATGACCAGCACGTTCAATCGTAGATCTAATACTATCTGCGGCATTAACAGGTAATGTAAAACCCACTATTTTTCTGGATCGTAATAGATCATAGCCCCCAAGACACATAACAGACAAATTGTCAGAAGCTAACTCCCAGACCAAAGACATTTCAGCTCCAAGCGCAGTTCCTACTCCGCGTGATATTGACTCTATTGCTCTGGATTTATTAGTTTCTAACCCAATTGAGGCTAAAGCTTTTGCTATTTGCGGTGATAATCCAGGATCTACAGGACTCTCAAGCAGAGGCATAAATGAGGATGACTCATCAGAATCGACAATTACTACAGTTGACCGTAGGACTCTTCTATACATTACCAATGCAAACATAGGAAAAATGGCTAAATCTGTCATTCTTGTAAATGCTGATATATGACCATTCAGTATCTGCATATTTAGAGCAAAGCCCAAATGCAGAAGTGTTCCTGACAGTGCCAACGCAAATATACCCAAACCTAGATCCCAGTCTTCAGGTCGCCGCCATAACAACATCACTATTATTCCCAGTATCAAACCCACCTGCGGGGCTGCCCACAACAAATCGTGAGTTGAATTATTGTAATAAATACCACTTGCGCTAACATTACTCCATAAAACTAGAGCAACAACTGTACCGATAGCAATTACAATCAAACCAATGCTGAGTACTATATCACCTGTCATATCATCAGAGCGCGAGAGAAACGCCCATCCTAGTAAAAGGAATGTGGATAGTGCAACAGCTCTATCTAAAGGCGGCAATAAGAGACTTTCATTTGCAAATCCAAATATACTAAGCACTGCTAAGATTGCTAAAACAACACGGAAACCAAGCGCAGCTCCAGCGGCAAGAGCAAATCTACCAAACTCAGACTCTGGAGCACGCCTGTATTGACTAAAAGATATTGCAAAGGCTGCTTCTAATGCAAACAAACCAACAATATGATAGATGAAACTACCGGGTGGAACGCTTACTAAGGATATTGCTTGATTAAGAATTAACATTCTAGAACCGTGGATCGCGATTATAGCATCGTAAGGTAGAGTATATGTCACTATGTCAGGGCATAGGTCTTGCACCAACTAATCCGTTGACATCTCAAAAAATCTGATTAGAATACGAGTTGATAGCCGAAGTGGCGGAACTGGCAGACGCGCTACGTTCAGGACGTAGTGACCATCTGGTCATGTGGGTTCAAATCCCACCTTCGGCACTCTAGGGAAGCAAATTTTATAAACGACCTTGGGCAAGGTATAAACCTGATTGATTTATTGAAAATATATGAAAACCCCAACAGTAAATCGCAATAAACTACGTATAACTCTACCTCAAATAGTGATAATAATGGGGATTGCTGTAAGTGTATGGTTTCTATCAGAATTCAGTGACATGATGAAGACCAGTCAGACTATTAGAGCACAAGAAAATCAATTACTAGCTACAGTCACTGCCCTGCACGATCAACAAACAAGCCTCAAACTTACTCAGGCATACATATCATCTGATACTTATGTGGAACGTGCCCTTCGCACAGAACTCAAATATGGTCTTCCTGCAGAAACTCATATTGTTGTAATAACCCCTGTTGCTCAAGTTGAAATACCGAACTCACTAGCGATGTCTGAACTTCCGCCTAAACAGAAACCACATTGGATGGTGTGGAGAGATTTGTTCTTCGCGCCGAACCACTAACATAGTGTTAGGCAGATGATGCTGCCACTCCATCACCAAAACAAGTTACGCGAACGCTATCGCCAAATGAATCCAGACTGGTCTCCCAGTGGAGAAGTGTTTGAACAAACAGTCAGTAATTATGTAGGAAACGATAACCAGATTCTAGATATTGGGTGTGGGCGTGGGGGATTATCAGAAAAACTAGTTTATCAAGGTAAACAAGTACATGGTTTAGATATTGACTGGAATTCAATGATATCGCATAGAGATAGTCTCATTCAACTATGTGCAGGTCACTGCAACTTTCTACCTATCAAATCATCCACGTATCAAATCGTAATTTCATCATGGCTTCTTGAACATCTGCCTGATCCCCTAACTTGCTTTCGGGAAGTAAAACGCGTATTAGAACCCGGCGGCCATTTCATTTTTCTGACACCTAATAAGAGTCACCCGATTGTAATGGCCAATACATTAAGCAGACTGATACCAAGACTACAAAGCATATTAGTTGAACGCTTATATCAGCGTATGGGTGCCGATACATTTCCAGCATATTATCTGGCAAACACTCAAACCACTTTACGAACACTTGCAGAACAAAGTGGACTACAATTGATTGATATTAGAGCAATTAATGATCCTACTTATACTGCATTTAACGAGATTATGTTTAAAACATCAATTATATTAGATAAATTTATACCAAAGATGTGGGGAATACACTTAGTAGGTGTAATAAAGAGACCATACCATCTACAAAATTGACGTATATCGTTGACACTGAATATACTTACACATGACCTAAAAGACCCCCTCTAAAAGTCTCCATCATTTTCGTCTTCGTAATAACATTACGTAGTGAGTTATCACTGTCGGAATAAGCGTAAGCACGAAGATAATTAGATGTAAGTCCACTCCAACATACCAAATCATTATCGGATTTACATGATTCCCATAACACATCTAATTCACGACCAACAAAACTACTAATGAATTGTGACTGATGCTTTTTATTGATTTCATGCATGAGGCGGCTACGCTTTCGAATTATATCGACAGAAATCTGCTCTGACATTTTTGACGCGGCTGTTCCCGGACGTCCAGAGTAAGGAAATATGTGCAACCCGGCAAATTTCATACTGTCAATAAACTCGTACGACTCAATAAAATCAGTGTCTGTTTCAGCAGGAAAACCAACAATTACATCAGTGGTAACTGAAAGATTTGGAATTGTCATTCTTGCTGCTTCTAATAAATTCTTGAAGCTATTACTTGTGTTACGACGCCCCATGCGCCGCAAAGTGCGGTTAGACCCACTCTGTAATGGCAGATGTAGATGTGGTAACAAGCGACTGTCTTCCCATAATTTGAAAAAGTCTGGTGTCAGATCCCAAGGCTCTAGTGAAGAAAGACGCAGTCGTTTAACATCAGTCTCCTTAAGGACAGACAACACCAGATCTTCCAAACTAACGTTTACCCCAATATCATGCCCATAAGCTCCAAGATGTACCCCACACAACACCACTTCACAATAACCAAACCCTACAAGGTCGTTGATTTCTTGAATAACCTGGGCTAGCTTTTTACTCCGTCCAGCACCTCTGGCAATAGTAACAACGCAAAAAGTGCATTTGTTTTCACAACCATCTTGCACTTTCAGAAATGCTCGAGTACGTCCCGAGGAACTACTAGAATATGCAATGTCAGTAGCAATATGATCGCAGTCATGCAACAAGCCAGACTCAGTTAATATCTGCGGAATATCATCTTTATATTGTGTGCCCACCAACATATCAGCGCCTACATCACGGGCAATCTGTATGTCAATTTCCGCATAGCATCCAGTAATCACTAATGTTGCATAAGGATTCGCACGACGCAATTTACGTATAATCTTACGAGACTCTGAACCTGCCGAACTAGTTACCGCACAGCTATTAAAAATCACTATATCAGCATCGGAACCTGCAGGCACTATTGAATGTCCAAGTGCGATAAACTGCCGCGCAAGAGAATCAATTTCAGCAGTATTTAAGCGACATCCAATTGCATGAAGATGAATCCGCATGTCAAATAGTATAGTCGACAGAAAGAACTTATACGTCAGCAAACCAATGGTTTAATTTTTAAAACAGTCAAGTATAATAGAGTGTGGGTATTGTATAGGTTGCGCTAAGGAAACAATGGAAATTCTATCTATAGAATGGTTTGGAAACTCATTAAGGAATTATTTGATTGCGTTAATTGTAGTGATTGCTTCAGTCACTATAATGCGAGTTTTACGCAACATGCTCCTAGTCAGACTACGCTCTGTTGCCGATATTACAACCACCAAACTGGATGATTTAGCTGCTAATCTGGTTCAATCTACTCGTTCTTGGTTCATACTTGGAATATCATTCTTTATCGGCATAAAATCTTTGCAACTGCCACAAACAGCTAATGAAGGGGTTAGAATATTTGTGCTCTTCATTAGTCTCTTGCAGACAGCAACATGGTCCAACCAGTTGATAAACCACATATTACATCAATACACACAAAATGCGGTCGAAGATGAAGGCAACCGGAAAAACACTGTTGCTATCTTGGGTTTAGCTAGTAGGATTATTCTGTGGGCTATTTTGTTGCTGCTCGCCCTTGATAACCTTGGCATAGAAATTACTGGACTAATCACTGGATTAGGAATAGGTGGCATTGCAATAGCTCTTGCAATCCAAAACATTCTCAGCGACTTGCTCGCATATGTTTCTATTATGATGGACAGACCCTTTGCAATTGGTGATTTTATAGTTGTAGATGAATTTACTGGAGTCGTAGAACGTATTGGACTAAAAACTACTCGTCTGCGCAGTCTGAGTGGAGAGTTACTAATTTTTTCCAACAATGATCTACTCAGTAGTAGGATGCGCAACTATAAAGATAGAGAGCAGCGTAGAGTACTATTTAGCATAGGAGTCACATATGATACACCCGCAGATTCGTTGGCATCTATCCCAGGCATAATTAGAGATATATTGGAGACACAAGAACATGTGCAGTTTGACAGAGCTCATTTAAAATCGTTTGGTTCATTTTCAATAGACTTTGAAATAGTTTATTACGTCACTACAGCAGATTACCTTATATACATGGATGTACAACAAAATGTTAATCTGGAAATTGTACGGGCCTTTGAAAAATCAGGAATAGAATTCGCTTTCCCAACTCAGACCGTCTTTCTTAACACTAATTCATCATAAATCTAAAATTTCATACGTACTACATTAAATACAATCATTCATGCTTAATATAGTAAATTGAATCATATTGAAGTTAAAGTGTAAAAGTAGTAAACTAGCTATTGGTCAAAAAATAAATACGGGTATTGCTTATGAAAATGAATATTGAAATTATCTATTGCTCATCTTGAAACTATGCTCCGAGAGCCACCAGTCTGGTGGCCGACATTTTAGATGAGTTTCAGACAGTAGTTGAATCCATTAGACTTGTGCCTTCAACCGGTGGAGTATTTGAGGTAAGTGTAGATGATGAGATAATTTTCTCTAAGAAAAAACTCGAACGACATGCTGAACCTGGCGAGGTCATTGATATATTTCGCAACATCATTGCATAATCAAGAAAATTATCTAAGAAACAATAAATGAGTGAGAAAGGTAGAGTATTTTCTGGGGCTCGGCCAACCGGCAGGCAGCATCTGGGCAATTATCTGGGTGCAATAAGAAACTACGTTGATCTGCAAGAAGACTACGACTGTATATACTGCATCGTAGACCTTCATGCTATGACTACACTTGAAGAACTGCAGAACATAAAGCCAAACACTGCAGAAATGGCGCTTGACTGGCTAGCTGCAGGACTACGACCGGAAGATACCATTCTATTTGCTCAAAGCCATGTGCCCCAGGTTACAGAGCTACATACTATTCTCAGTATGTTTACTCAACTTGGCAAGTTGACTGATCTACCTACCTTTAAGGACAAGGTACGCTTACAACCACATAACGTCAACTATGGACTGGTAGGATACCCAGTACTTATGACAGCAGACATCACTCTGTATAAGGCTGATATTGTTCCGGTAGGTGTTGATCAACAATCTCACATCGAATTTGCAAGAGAAATAGTACGCACCTTTAACTATCGCACCAAACGCCAGGTGCTTATCGAACCACAAATGAAAAATACAGACTTTCCAAAGGTACTAGGTACAGATGGAAAGAAAAAAATGGGTAAAAGTGAAAGTAATCACATCGAGTTAGCTCTCACACCCGAAGAAACCAATAAAGTAGTGAGCACCATGGTGACTGATCCACAACGTGTGCGGCGCACAGATCCTGGCAACCCAGAAGTATGCAACGTATTTACATTACACAAATATTTCTCTAATGCTGATAAAGTGTCGACTATCGATGCTGAATGTCGCAATGCTGACATAGGTTGCGTAGATTGCAAACGAATGCTGTCAGACGAACTAAATGAACATCTGGGACCTTTTCGAGAAAGGCGCGCTGAACTAGCTAGAAATCCGCAATATATTTGGGATATTCTGCATGACGGAGCAGATCGCGCTCGGACAATTGCTAGCAAAACTATAGCAGAAGTTAAGTCGGCTACTGGCATAGCATAGTCACGCTTCAACTTAGATGTTTCTATATTTCGGAAATATCAATAATCGAATACGTGCGAATTCATAAGTACAACCATGCGACTTCTTATACAACGCGTAAGTAAAGCTAGCGTATCTGTAGCAGATACAATTGTCGGAAAAATTGACAAGGGATTACTTGTTTTAGTTGGTGTTGGACAAAAAGACAGTAAGTCTGAAGCAGAGTGGTTAGCTCGAAAAACAGCGCAACTAAGAATATTTGCTGATGCAAATGGAAAAACGAATCTGTCTCTATCGGAGGTGTCCGGCGCTGCGCTAGTAGTGTCGCAGTTCACACTTTATGCTGACACACGCAAAGGACGTCGTCCATCATTTATTAATGCTGCAACTAGTGATATAGCAGAACCTTTGATCGAATACTTCGCCAAGCAACTTGAGGGATATGGCATACCAGTAAAACTCGGTAAATTCGGTGCAGACATGCAAGTTGCACTAGTAAATGATGGGCCAGTTACTATCTGGATGGAACATAATAGTAAGTCAAAGTCAGTCAAATAATTCCACGTAGCTTTTACGTACACTATTCTCCACAATTCACTAGCCTACTTGACAGACACTATAGCACTCTAGTATTATCGCGCCGGTTGCTTGTAAGATTATAATAATCAGATATATCTTTACAACAATAAATCTATGCTGAAACTCCGCACACATATTTTTGTATTAGCGTTAGCAGGTCTATTGTCTATATCAACAGCCTGCGATGCTCTATCTGAACTTGCTATACAAACATCTGATGACCCAGCACAGGAAATAGAGAAAAGTTTAGCAACTCAAGATGCTAACGGCAACGTATTTTGGACTCTTTATGCTACAGTACTCAATGAAGACGTATATGCACGAAAGACTCCAAACACAAACTCTGAAGAGGTGTTAAGACTTGCCAAAGATGTACACTACACAGCTATTGGGCGGTCTGAGGATAAACTCTGGATACAAATTCTAGTTCCTGAAGACAATACTGAGCTATGGTTACCCAAAAGTTCGGTTAGCTTGAGTGGTGAGATCGAAAAACTAGCTTCTGTTTCTGACAAAATATTACCCAAAACAGCGTCGACAGCCACTAGTACAATAGAGTCGAGTCCCACTTCTATTCCAAGTAACACCTCAACGTCAACAGCGACTATAACAATGACGAACACTGCAATTCCAACCACCCTAGTGCCAGCTACTTTTACACCGCAACCGACGGCTACAAACACACTTCCGCCAACTGCCACACTGGAACCAACTTCTACATACACACCGGCTCCTACTGCTACTGCAATACCACCTACTACTGCTCCTGTGCCCACAACGGCGCCAGTCCTTACAACGGGCAACTTTGAATTGGGTGGTCAAGTTTCCGATTTTCGTGCTCCCGATACAATGAAAAGTGCCGGTATGACATGGGTGAAACGCCAAGTCAAATGGCATCCAGGTGAGGCTGCCAGCGGTCACTTCGGAGCAATTACTGATGCTCATGGCAAAGGATTTAAAATCCTACTGAGTGTACTAGGATCACCTGATCAATCTTATCCACACAATTTTGACGAATATGCTCGTTTCGCAGGAGAACTTGCCGGTGCAGGAGCTGACGCAATTGAGGTATGGAATGAGATGAACATTGATCGCGAATGGGCAAGTGGTAGCATAAGTCCAAGTAGCTATACTAATCTGCTCCAGAAAGCTCACACATCGATCAAAACATATAATAGCGGAACAATGGTCATATCAGGTGCACCTGCTCCTACTGGTTATTTTGGCGGATGTCACCCCCATGGTTGTGACGATGCCCCCTATATATCTGGTATGGTAGCTGCTGGGGGACTGAATTACCTAGACTGTGTAGGTATACACTACAATGAAGGCATAATGCCACCGTCTGCTACTTCTGGCGATCCACGCGGAGCTTCAGGTCATTACACTCGCTATTACCAATCAATGGTGGATACTTACTATAATGCCATCGGTGGAGCAAGACCGCTCTGCTTCACAGAAATTGGATATCTTAGCGGTGAGGAATGGGGTACACTACCGCCTGCATTTCTCTGGCAACCACCATACAACCTCACTACAGCGCAACATGCTCAGTACTTAGCTGATGCGGTGCGAATCTCACGTGTGCAGGGAAAAGTACGCCTATTCATTATATTCAATGTGGACTTTACCCATTGGAGCGATGATCCTCAAGCTGGATTTGCTATGATACGACCAGGCGGCAATTGTCCTTCCTGTGGCCCGCTCCAGGCAGCTATGTCTGGAAATTAGACCTTTAGCACAGTATATAGAAAAATACTTTTAGTATGTGGTTCAGTACGAGTTTCGTGCTAGAATGACTGTTTACTATAGAACTAATTGCTTTTCACAATATCTGCTTAAGAGCGGGAAAACAATATGACTGTATACAAGTATCAACGCTTAGTAGTGAAACTTGGCACATCAACATTGACTGCAGGTACTCCTCACCTTTCAGAGGACACTTTGGCCAATTTAGTTTCTCAAATTGCCGCACTCTGTGACAGTAGATGTGAAGTAATACTTGTATCATCTGGCGCAATGGCAGCGGGACGCGAAGCGCTTTCATTTCCGAAACTGCCTAAGGAGATTCCTGCCAAGCAGATGCTATCCGCAGTGGGACAGCCAAGGTTAATGGCTATATATGAAAAGCTGTTTGCACATCACAATCGCACAGTTGCACAAGTGCTATTGACTCGACAGGACCTTACTCAGAGACGCAGTTACCTTAATTCTCGTAACACTCTGCTAGCACTGCTTAATCAAAAAGTCTTACCTATAGTAAATGAAAATGATGCAGTCACTACTGAAGAGATTCGAGTGGGCGACAACGACAACCTGTCTGCCTTGGTAGCAAATCTCGTAGATGCTGACTTATTGTTAATGCTCACTGATCAGCCCGGTGTGTTCACAGCAGATCCTCGAACTGATCCTAATGCTAAGTTATTGACTAAAATTACTAACAGTGAGATACCAGAAGAATTGTGGAAATCTGCAAGTGCTTCCAAGGACGAACTAGGTACAGGCGGTATGATTACCAAACTACAAGCTGCCGATTTAGCACGGCGTTCTGGTACAAACGTAGTGATAGCCAGCGGTACTGAAACTGATGCAATTCTGAGAACTGCGAAAGGCGAGTCCATAGGCACACATTTTAAAGCAACTGTATCAACTCTAGAGAGTCGAAAACGGTTCATTCTTTCGGGAACAGTTTCTACTGGCAAAATACAAATAGATGATGGCGCTACTAATGCACTACAAAATGGTAGCAGTTTGTTGCCTGTGGGTGTTGCATCAATATTGGGAGAATTTGACCGCGGAGACACAGTAACTGTAATTGATGTCAACAGCAATGAAATCGCACGTGGACTAACAAATTATCATTCCGCTGAACTATCTAAAATAGCAGGTCGCCAGTCAAAAGATATTGAATCAATTCTAGGGTATTATTATGGTGAGGAAGTTATACACCGAGATCAGTTGGTGCTTATACATGCTCCAAACTAGGAGAAATCTATGATTGATCTTACAGTCATGGCAGCTGCAGCCAAAAACGCCACGCGCCAGATGGCACATGCAAGCACAGAAGCCAAGAACATAGCATTAAAAGCTATCGCCAACAACCTGGAACAGTCCCAAAACGATATATTGTCTGCTAACGAAAGGGACATCAATGAAGGTCATAACAATGGCTTGAACTCCGCGTTAATTGACCGTTTAACACTCACACCCGAAAGACTTGATGCTATGGCTGCTGATGTGATAAATATCGCTTCACTCCCAGACCCCATCGGTGAACGTTTTGACAGCCAAGTACTCGAGAATGGATTGCAGATTGAACGACAACGTGTTCCTATTGGTGTATTAGGTGTGATTTACGAGTCTCGACCCAATGTCACAATAGATGTGACTGCCCTAGCAATCAAGACCGGCAACGTGGTGTTACTGCGTGGAGGAAGTGAAACCATGCATTCAAATAGAGTGCTAGTAAATTTAGTGCAACAGGCTCTGTGCGACGCCGATCTCCCAGAATCTTCTGTACAGTTCATCGACAATAGGGATCGTAAATATGTAGCCGAGCTTTTAAAATTACATGAATATGTAGAAATGATTATTCCAAGAGGTTCCAATACACTACATACATTCTGCCGTGAGAATAGCACTATACCAGTTATAACTGGTGGAATAGGAATATGTCATTTGTATGTCGATGAAAGTGCAGATATTAATTTGACGTTACCAGTTATAGAAAATGCCAAGGTGCAAAGACCATCTGTGTGTAATGCGCTTGACACTCTCTTGGTACACGAAGCAATCGCTGCTGATCTTATACCCAGAATAGTTGAACAACTTGGAGAATCGGGGGTGACATTTAGAGCAGACAATCAGGTACTATCTATACTAGAGAAAGCAGGTCTGAGCAGCGATTCGGCAAAAGTACAATTAGCAGGACCTGATGATTTCGATATCGAATGGCTTTCTCTTGTGCTTGGCATCAAAATAGTGAAAAACCTGGATGAGGCAATTGAGCATATACATAAACATAGCACTAATCATTCTGATGGTATCTTGACTGAAACAGATAAACATGCCGAACGATTTGTAACAGAAATAGATTCAGCAGCTGTCTATGTCAATAGTAGCACCCGCTTTACTGATGGAGGACAATTAGGTCTAGGTGCCGAAGTTGCTGTAAGTACTCAAAGATTACATGCCCGTGGACCAATGGGATTGCCTGAGCTTTCTACATACAAATGGGTGGTAAGAGGATCCTATACCTCAAGATCCTAATGCAGTAATATTGTCGATATAAATCAAAAGAGTATCAACTTTTTCTTAGCAAGTCTTTCAAAGTTTGCTCTAAGTCAGCCATATTATCAGGAACTTGTCCGCCTTCTAAAATTGCCTGCCCAAGGCCAGATTGCCTAAATTCCATCAAATCACGGTCAAAACCATCTTGCGGTATAGTGTCTGAAACAATTGTTCCATCTCGCATAGTAACAACTCTACGCATCATATTGGCGCATTGAATATTATGTGTCACAACTATAAGGGTGGTACCTTGTGTCTGATTAAGTTCAGACATCAATTCCATAATATCTGTAGTAGTCTTTGAATCTAGATTCCCAGTAGGTTCGTCTGCCAAAACTATTTTGGGATCGTTAGCAAGTGCACGTGCAATCGCGACTCGCTGACGTTCGCCACCTGATAGTTGGCTCGGCAGAGATTTCAATCGATGCTCTAGACCGACCAGAACAAGTAATTCGTTTGCACGGCCACGCCTCGCCAATTTACTCATACTAGATTCATGTAAGGGTACAATCACATTTTCCAGTGCGGTTAACGTAGGGATAAGATTATGCATCTGAAATACAAATCCTACGGTTTTACTGCGGAAACTATCTATATTTTGCACTGAGTTCAGTGAAACTCCATCTATTAGAACCTCACCAGAACTAGCATCATCTAAACCACCTATCATATTTAACAAGGTGGATTTTCCAGACCCGGAAGGACCTACTATAGCCACAAAATCGCCAGCATTAATTTTGAGGTCGACACCATCCAATGCTCGCACAGGTTCCACTAATCCAAATACTTTTGTCAGCTGTCTAGTTTCTACCACTATCGTACTTTCAAGCGACATCATATTACCATTTAGGATTCAAGTCTAGATACTGCAGGACACATATAACAATGAATATTATCATTCATAGCGTAATGCTTCTATTGGCTTCAAGCTGGCAGCTTTCCAGGCTGGGTATATAGATCCCACAACCCCCAGAACTAATACTAGCACACCGATTTGCAAAAATGTTGGACCTTCATATATTGGGTTGAAGAAAGATCCATAAAGAGGTATCAAACCCAAGATACTATTTAAGCCTATACCAATACCAACGCCAGCTACACCACTGAACAAGCTTAATGCTAAACCTTCTATCACTATCATACCGACTACACGTTTTCTCTTCCAACCTACAGCGCGAAGCAAGCCAATTTCCTGTGTTCGTTCAAAAACACTCATTAACATAGCATTCATCATTACAATACCACCCACCAGCATAGTTAATCCACTCATAGCATTCATCATTGATTCCATCGTCTTAAAATCCTGCATTTTTTCGGTAAACGTACTAGTAGTACCTACCATTACATCGGCAAACTGTTGTTCTAACATATTAGCGACATCGACTGCTCTCTTTTGATCATGCAAAGCTACCCCAAGAAACGAAACTTCGCCCTTCTTGTCAAACAGATTCTGTGCATCCCGTAGCGATATCGCTGCTCCTGTATCTTCAAAACTAACGCCATTTTCATATATACCCACAATAGTAAAACGTGCGCCTGCAATACGCATTTTGTCGTCCAGGTCTTTCTTTAGGCTATTGGCTGCGAGTCGACCCAGTATAACCTCCCCAGAGCGCTGAAGCGTCCTTCCCTCACGAACATTGTAGTCATTTATCTTGGATTCTCGCGGATCAAGACCATTAACCATAAAAAATGGTAGTCCAGGAGCAGTAGTTATTCCCCACACAATCCTAGAAACCGATCTGACTTCCGGGTGTGCGCGAATACTGTTTGCGGTACGCTCTGAAATAACAGAAAGTGACGCATCTGCCGCATCTTTCTCCTCTACCATTAGATCAGAATCACCTGAACTCATATAATTTGTAAACATAGATTCCATACCACTAGTCATACCCATCAAAGCAAATGTAAATCCAACACCTAGGCCAATACTTATAAGAGTTACGAAGGTGCGTGTAGGTCGCCTCCACAAGTTCCGTAGTGCCGAGTTAGACAATATCCGACTAATCAATTCCATGCTAGATGTAGATACTGGCAAATTAGTAGCAGCTCGCATAGCCTCGGCAGGCAATAGTTTGGATGCACGCCAGGCTGGATACAATCCGCTTAGAATACCAAGACCAATTGACAAACCTAAGGCCCGAACGAATATATCTATCGTGTATGCACCTGACAACATAGAACTCACTGCTGGGGACAATTTGATTGCTTCAGTTAGACCATATCCCACACCAACTCCAACCACTCCTCCCAAGAGAGCGACAATCAGAGACTCTCCTAATATCATCACGATGACTCTTCGTCTTCGCCAACCTATGGCCCGCAACACGCCTATTTCGCGTGTTCGCTCAAAAACACTCATTAAAGTACTATTCATCATCCCAAGACCACCCACGAGCACAGCAAATATTCCCATATAAAAACCAAACGAACGATACATTCCAAGCATTTCAGTTTGGCGAGTCTGTTCACCAGAGCGAGTAGCTGCTAATTTAGGCCAACGATTCTCTATTTCATTCCTAATCGCATCTATACGAGTTTTGTCATTCACACGCAAATTGAAATAGCTCACCTGATACCGTTGATCGAAGAGACGTTGCGCATCGGACAAACTCATCACTGCCCCACCATCTTCAAAACTGGTACCAGTCTCATATATTCCAGCTACCCGATATGTCGAACCTTCTAAACGAAAGGCTTCCCCAACGTCTTTATCGAATGATTCTGCAGCAAGTTTCCCGATGAGGATTTGCTTGCGCTGTAATATTGGACCTCCAGCAATAATACGATAATGGGCCATACCAAAACCGCGAGTATCTTCACCAGTGACAATAAAATATGGAACAGTGTCCATCTGTACTATATTTATAACCGTACCAGTAACCTCAACCACACCGGGAATACGCTCAATATCAGCAGCAATACTCTCATCCACTTTACTAAATAGCACCATCATTGCATCTTTCTGCGCAACCATGAGATCTGCATCTGAAGAAGTAAAAATCTCCTCCATACCACTGGCCATACCCTCACCTAGTGCCGATAGAGATACAACCGCTGCTACACCCATGGCTATACCAAGAATTGTTAAAACAGTACGGGTTTTCCGATTCCACAGATTGCTAATGATCAAGTTGTCAGCCACCTGCAGTGATAGTAGCGCGCAACACAACACCTGACAAAAACAATAATGTTAATCCGTAGAAAAGTGCTTCGCGATATGTGCTACGACCACGAGTGAAAGCGAACACTGCTGGTAGAGTGATAACTCCTAGTGCTCCATACAGATAATGTACGCCGCGAATAGCAATGCGACCTTGAAATAGCATTACCACTCCAATAGCGGCCTGTAGAACAAATATTAAGGCAACAATAGCAAGCGCACCCCAGTATTGAGGCGTCAAATCACGTCGCCGTATATATATCCAAAAACTCCAGGCTGCCACAATCAACGAGTAAATCAGTATTGTATTTGCTAATCCATCATGTAGTCTTGTAGTTATCATAAAGATATTCTAGCATAACTGTACAGCAAACCACATATCCCATACAGCATGCTAAAATGAGTTTCAGTGGATTAATATTATGTCAAGCAGTGAACTGATACGAGTACTTGTTACACAACCATTTGCCCCTAAATTGATTCAAAGTATTCAATCAATATCATCGCGGTTAAAAATCAAACATATTCCTACAAAAAATCCGGAGGATCTGAAAAAATACTGGGCTACAGTGGAAGTGCTATATACTGCCAAACTTGTTCCAAAACCCGAACAAGCACCGCGCTTGTCCTGGATACAAGCTCACTTCGCTGGAATTGAACATCTACTTAAACACCCAATCACGAATCAAGTACATCTTACAACTGCAAGCGGAGTCGGAGCAAAATCTATAGCAGAATATGTAATAGGCGGACTACTATCCCTTAATCACCATATACCTGGTTTTCTTGAACACCAATCAAAAAAAATATGGTCCCCGAAACGCTTACAGATTTTCGTGCCTAGTGAGCTCCAAAATACTACATTGGGAATAATAGGCTATGGAGGAATCGGGCAAGAAATAGCACACTTGGCTAATGCATTTGGTATGAAAATATTAGTAACCAAACGTGATATATCAGAACCAAGTATAAACAGCTGGCAATTTCCCAATCCCTCGAAAATACAGCAAGACTTGGTGGCAAAACTATACCTGCCTGAGCATCTACATATAATGCTAAAACACTGTGATTATATAGTAGCAGCAGTTCCATTGACTGAAAAAACAAAACACATGATAAGCTCATCCGAATTCAGTGCGATGAAGAAAGGGACTGTATTGGTCAATATATCGCGCGGAAAAGTTGTAGATGAATTAGCATTAATTAACGCATTACAGACTGGTCATCTAAGAGGTGCCATACTGGATGTATTTGAAACAGAACCACTAGATGTAAAAAGTCCCCTATGGACACTGCCAAATGTAATTCTAAGCCCACATGTTTCGGGATTAACCCCCAATTACGATCAACGTGCTGTAGAACTATTTGCAAACAATTTGGAAAAATACTTATCTGGACAACCGTTACTTAATGAAGTGAATATAATACGAGGATATTGAATCCACAATACTTAATTGTGAGCAACTAACCTGTGAAACTGAATTAATGAGAGATTGATTCGTATAGTTCCAGCAAGACTCCTCCAGTACTACTTGGATGGATGAAAATAGCTCGTTTACCTGCAGCACCATCTATTGGAACATCATTCAGCAAATGAAGTCCTTTGGACTTGAGATCTATAATCATAGAAGACAAATCTTCCACTTCTAGCGCAATATGATGCATTGATGGTCCTTGCTTCTGAA
>Ga0187827_10004341_pt1 | contig 17476 bp, 20 predicted proteins | sample ETNtaG_39_FD_167969 | JGI IMG/M metagenome (GOLD analysis project Ga0187827, IMG submission 167969) | Marine microbial and viral communities from oxygen minimum zone, Eastern Pacific Ocean - ETNP2014_SV_150_PacBio MetaG (Illumina Assembly) | ecosystem: Environmental > Aquatic > Marine > Hypoxic... | reverse complement strand
TCCTTTCGAGCCGCGCAAAAGCGCATCGCGGGCAACGATGTGTTAGTGATGGCGCGGAGGCAAGCGGTTAGCACTTCAAATAAAACCCTGCGGTACAGCCTAGAGCAACACTGGAAGATGTTGGACGACCAATGAAACACGTGCTCGTTTTTCTACTTCGGTGTTATCAGCATGGCATTAGCCCGTTGTTGGGCCCGCATTGTCGCTTCTATCCAGCATGTTCAAGTTATTCAATCGAAGCGATCGAGAAATATGGCGCGGCTCGGGGTCTTTGGCTGTCGGTGAAGCGCGTGGCGCGGTGTCACCCTTGGCACGGGGGCGGTATGGACCTTGTGCCTGAGCGGTCAAAGGCCATCATCAAGCAACCCTAACGAGCCAATAAATGGACTTTCAAAGGCTCTTTCTTATTGGCGCGTTGGTGTTGGTTCTGACCTTGTTGTACCAGAAGTGGTTGATGTTTGAGAGCGAAACGGCCGACCTCCAGCGATCTGCGCAGACATTGACAGCGCCAACGAGTGGTGGCAAAGCGGTGACCTTAGAGGCAACGGCGAAGACAGCAGATGTACCAAGCGCGCCGCCAGCGGTGGTAACGGAGTCAGCCAATGTTTCTGCACCGACCGTCACGCTTGCTAAACAGTTGCCTGCGGCGAACACGCGGCAACGCGTAGAGGTAATAACCGATCTGCTGCGAGCAGAATTAGACACCTACGGCGGTGATCTTCGCGTTCTTGATTTAATCACTTACCCGGAAAAGCTTGAGGCGCCGGAGGTGCCCTTTCGGCTTTTGACAGATAGTGGCCCGAACCTTTACTGGGTGCAAAATGGCCTCCTGGGGAGTCAGAGCGATCTTCCCAACCACCATTCCGAGTACACCGCGACGAAGAAACGCTATGTGTTGGCCGAGGGAAAAGATCGCATTGAAGTGCCGCTTCACATAGAGAGTGATGGCGTTCACTACCGAAAGGTTTATACATTTTACCGCGACAGCTACTACGTTGATGTGCGTTACGAGGTACAAAATAACACCAATAAAAAATGGCAGGGCTACTTATACGCACAGTTTGTAAGCACTGAAACAAGTGACGATGAAAACACCAGTTTTTTGGGCTTGGGGCGACTCCCGAGTTATACCGGTGGAGCCATCTACACGCCGGAGGAGAAATACACGAAAATTGATTTTGATGATATGCGCGAGGAACCCCTGGTCAAAAACACGACCTCTGGCTGGGTGGCAATGCTCCAGCATTATTTTGTAGGCGCGCTGCTGGCAGAGAAGGAGAGCCAGTATGAGTTCTATTCTTTGGTGAATGGGACCGGGCCGACAACACAGTACTCAATAGGTTACAAACACCTTGCACCGTTATCGGTGGCCGCTGGCCGGCGAGGTGAGATTAACGGGCGAATGTTTGTTGGCCCCAAGGAAAACAAACGACTGGTGGAAGCCAACCGCCAATTGGAGTTGGCAGTTGATTTCGGGTGGTTAACGCCCGTATCAGCACCGTTGTTTTGGTTATTAACGCAAATTCAGGGGGTCGTGGTGAACTGGGGCCTGTCTATTGTCCTGCTCACGGCGCTGGTGAAGTTGGTTTTTTTCCCCCTGTCGGCCGCGAGTTACAAGTCGATGGCCAAAATGAAAAAGTTAGGGCCGCGCATGAAAACGCTCAAAGAGCGCTACGGCGACGATAAGCAAAAGTTTCAACAGGCCATGATGGAGATGTACAAGAAGGACAAGATAAACCCGCTCGGTGGTTGCCTCCCGATCGTGGTTCAAATCCCGGTGTTTATCGCCCTTTACTGGGTGTTGCTTGAAAGTGTCGAATTGCGCCAGGCTCCACTGGCCCTATGGATTCATGATCTTTCCGCGCCCGATCCATTCTATGTTTTACCGATTCTGATGGGGGCATCAATGTTTGCGCAACAGCTGCTAAACCCCGCCCCGGTCGATCCGATGCAGGCTAATATCATGCGCATTCTGCCGATTATGTTCACCCTCTTTTTCCTCTGGTTTCCCGCTGGCTTGGTCTTGTACTGGTTGGTCAACAATTTGTTGTCGATCACCCAACAATGGTTCGTAATGCGTAAATTTGCATAATAGTTAATCGCTAGGGAGAAGGCTCACAGCCAATTAGGTGGAGACCCAAGACACCATTGCGGCGATCGCTACCCCTCAAGGGACCGGTGGAATCAGTGTGGTCCGAGTGTCGGGGCCGAACGTAGGTGCTGTCGCCAATCAGGTAATCGGTCGATTGCCCAGGCCACGGCAAGTCAGTCTTCGGCCTTTCGCCGGTTCCGATGGTCATCAAATTGACGAAGGGTTAGTCATCTACTTTCCTGCGCCAGGCTCATTCACTGGCGAAGATGTTTTGGAGTTACATGGCCACGGGGGGCCGATACTGGTGAGCGAGGTGCTTCAGAGCATCCTTAATGCCGGCGCTCGGCCTGCGGCGCCCGGCGAGTTTTCGGAACGCGCTTTTCTGAACGGGCGACTCGATCTGGCGCAGGCGGAAGGGATAGCGGATCTTATCAATAGCGCAACGGTGACGGCGGCCCGTTCGGCTATGCGAAGTCTAAAAGGAGAGTTTTCGGAGAAGATAAACTCTTTTAACGTTGTTTTAGCAGATCTTAGAGCGTATATTGAAGCAGCGATAGATTTTCCCGAAGAGGAAATTGATTTCTTGACCGAGGGGGCTGTGGAAGCGCGGGTATGCAGTGCAAGCCAAAGGCTAAGTCAGTTGCAAGAGGGCGCTAGCCAAGGGGCCTTGCTGGCGAGTGGTATTCGGGTGGTGCTGGCGGGGCGACCCAATGTCGGTAAATCTAGTTTACTGAATCGGTTGTCGACAGAAGATCGAGTGATTGTTAGCGACATCGCTGGAACCACGCGTGATGTGGTGACGGTCTCGACCGAGATTGAGGGCTTGAAAGTGGAGCTTGTCGATACCGCGGGTCTTCGCAAAGCTGAGAACGCGCTTGAAGTTGAGGGCGTCAAGCGCGCGCGTCGCGCGATCGAAGAAGCAGACCTGACGCTGCTGGTGGTTGATGATGTGTTCGAGGCCGAGGGTGCGAACGGGGGCCTGGAAAATGAATGGCCCCCGCCGGCGGACTATATTCTGGTTCGCAACAAGTGCGATCTCAGTGGACGCCGCGTCGGGGTGCTGGACGGGTGGTCGCCGCCGGCGGTGTGTGTGTCGGCAAAGACGGGGGCCGGCCTTGACGCGCTTAAGCGCTGCATCGCCAGCGCTGCGGGCTACCAGGTCGGTACTGAACCGCCGGTCATGGCGCGCCAGCGGCATATTCAGGCCATAATCCGGGCCCGCGAGCACCTAGTGCAGGCCGAAATACATGCGGTGCACGGGCAAGGCGAGTTGATTGCCGAAGCACTTCGTTTGGCACAAGACTGCCTGGGCGAGATCACCGGGGCGGTAACGACAGAAGAGCTGTTGGGAGACATCTTCTCCAGTTTCTGTATCGGGAAATAGGGGGGGGCTCGCGATGAACGATGCGATTAACCCGGTGACGCTCTGTCAGGAATTGGTTCGTATTCAGAGTGTCAATCCCGGCGGTTGTGAGGACCAATGCGCCCAATTCTTAGGTGATTTGCTGTTAGGGGGCGGGTTTGAGGTGACTTATCATGATTTCGCACCCGGGCGCACCAGCGTGGTTGCGCGAAAGGGGGGGAGCTGTGACAGCTCTCGACTGTGCTTTGCAGGCCATATCGACACCGTGCCGTTGGGCTTTAATGATTGGAGCGTGGAGCCTTTCGGCGGAAACATTGTGGGGGATAAACTCTACGGGCGCGGCGCGACGGATATGAAATCAGGTATCGCAAGCTTTGTGGCCGCCGCGATGCATCTGGGTGATGAGCTCTTGGCGGACCCGGGTGTTCTGCTGATTATGGCGGCAGGGGAGGAAACCGGCTGCGAGGGGTCGTTCCCGCTCGGCCAGGAATTGGCTAAGGTCGTCCGTGTGGGCGCAATGATCATCGCAGAGCCGACCTATAATCAGCCAAAGGTCGGGCACCGCGGTGCTTTGTGGTTGCGGATGACAACAAAGGGCAAGACAGCCCATGGCGCAATGCCCGAACTCGGCGTTAATGCGCTTTACAAGGCAGCGCGCGCGACCCAAAAACTCGAGGACTTTGGCTTCAATGTGGCGCCCCATCCGCACCTTGGCGGCAATTCTCTCAGCGTTGGAAATCTCCACGCCGGACAAAACGTGAATTCTGTGCCAGACCATGCGGTTATGGAGGTCGATATCCGCACCATTCCAGGCGTTCGTCACGATTGCTTGCTAGAGGGTGTTGGGGCTTACCTTGAGGGGGACATTGAGGAGATCGAGGCGTTCGTGGACCTTAATAGCGTGTGGACCGATCCACATCATCCGTGGATTGAGCGGGTTTACGCGCTCTGCGCTGCCCGCGATGGAGAGCAGCCAGCCGTTGCAGCGCTACCTTTTTTTACTGATGCCTCGGTGCTACAGCCTGCTTTTGGGGGCGCCCCCACCGTTATCCTGGGCCCAGGCGAAACCCACATGGCGCACCAAACGGATGAATATTGTGTGGTAGACAATCTTCCGGCAGCGGTTTGCCTGTATAAAGCGTTATGGAAAGATTATTTAATGTACTACAAAATGGTGTATATTGAGCGCTAAACCCCCCCTCTCTGACGGCTCTGTTGAACGGCCCAGGCTTTGGATAACCGGCGATAGAGGGGGCTGGGTAGTGACAACGCCGCGGCTTCGCTCGCCGCATAGAGGGTGGCGTGGTCAACCCCCATGGCAGCGCATTGCTCCAATAGGGCTTGGGGTTGGTATTGTGCAACATAGCCTAATAGCCACCACAGTGGCGGCGGCCTCCTTTTTCGTCCCATCGAGTCACCACGGTTCATTTATATGTGCTTCTTAGTAGTATATATTAATTTCAGATAAAGATAGCTACGAGTAACGCCAACAGTCGTAAAACCGGAGAAAGCCGATAGCGGCGTACAATCTAAGGGATGTGTTTTTTGAGGAGAGAGCTTGATGTTGGAGAGTGGCCACGCAAAACGAACACTAATTCAACTGGGAATTCTGACCATCGCGGCCCTTCTGATCGCGGCCTGGCAGCATGAGGTCCTCGGAGCGATCTATTGGTCCAACCAGCGGACTCACGTTGGCTTAGCGATTAACGGCGGGATCGTTGCGTTGTTCTTAGCGGGAATGGCGCAGTTGGTCCGGTTGTTCGTGCGGTACGATGACGAGGAACGAGCGGTGGGTGCGCTGAAGGCCAACATTCACGCAGCGCGGGATATCGAATCCGGTGTTTGGAGGGGCTCGCTGATGGCCCAGCGGTATCGCGTGTTAGAGGAGATGTCACGCCAACGGGCTCCTATTAACCAAAGCGCGCTCGCCGCGACGCTCGTCGCCACTGAAGCCAGCTGCATCAGCTTGCCCAAGTTTGTTCACAACATTCTCATACTGACCGGTGTTTTTGGCACGATCGTGTCCCTATCGATTGCTTTATTAGGGGCCTCGGACATGATTGGCGCGACCGCGAACGTTGGCAGTTTGGGCGCTGTGATACACGGCATGTCGACCGCACTGTCAACCACGATGACCGCGATTCTGGCCTATTTGTTTTTTGGCTATTTTTATTTGCGGGTGATCGATGTCCAGGCGCAGATCATCAGCGGAATAGAGGAACTCACGACCACCACGTTATTGCCACGTTTTCAACCGGGCCCGGAGAGCGCTGCCGAGGAATTTGCGGACATCATTCGTGCTGCAGCCGCCTTGATGAAACGGCTGGAAGCGTCACAACACGAATACGCGGAGGTCGCTATCGACTTGCGGGCATTGATTGGCACCTATCAAGCGGAGTTGAAACACAGCAGCAACCGACTGGACGACATCGCGCGCCTATTGCGTGTTGGGTTCAGGCTTAACGAAAGAAACCGGGAATGAAAGCGCCCGGGTTCGTCAACCTGCGAGGAACAGCGACCGCCTCTACCAACGAGGACAGCGTGTGGCCCTCGTTTACCGACGTTATGATGGTGATCGTCATGGTGTTTCTGATGGCATTAGTCGTCATTCTGATTCGAAACGTTGATTTGACTGACCAGCTGGACAAAACGGAGCGACGCGTGGAACGTGACAGCGCCGAAAAGACAGCGTTCGAAATGAACATCGCAGGGCTTGGAGACGAGGTCGTTGGCTTGCGTTTGCAACTCGGAGAGGTTACGCGTCGTGCAGAACTTGCACAGGTTGCCACCGCGGATCGAGACCAGCAGATCGGCGGTTTGGTGCAAAGCGTTGCTTCCTTAGAGCAGGCGCGCGATCGGTTAGCGCGTGATAACGTGACGTTGGTGGGTCGCGAGGGCGCGCTCCAGGCCGAACTGCTGTCGCTAGAACAGACGCAACAAGCGTTGTTGGCAGTACGCGGCGAACTAGAGACGGAAGTCACGCGCTTGGACAAAGAGAAAGCTGGCGTTGAAAAGGAACGCGGAGCGCTTAGCAAAGCGCTGACCACGATGACGCGAGAGCGTGATGTGTTGTTAGAAGACAAGGCACAGCTAGTCAAGAAGCAGGATGCGCTTCGAATAGAAAAAGAAAGCATGGTGGCGCGGCTGGCGGAACAGGGGACATTGCTTGCATCCCGGCAAAAGCAGTTAGTGACGCTTTCTGGCGCGCACCAGGTGCTCGGCGAGGAGAAAGCCGCAGCGACCGAGGCGTTGCGCAGCCGCACCAGCGAGCGAGATATTCTTTCGCTAGAAAAATCGCGGTTGCTCGAAGAGGGGACAACTAACGCCCTGAGGCTAGAGGTTTTGGCCGAAGAGAAGCGCGAAATTGCTCGACAGCTGGCAGAAACGGCGTTTCAGAGGCAGACACTTAAAGGGCAAGTGACGTCGCTTGAACACAGCGCCAAAGAGCTTGAGGCACGAAACAAACAGTTGAGCGAGGAGGGCAGCCAATTAAAAGAGGCGGCCGGTCACTTAATTACGCAAAGAAAGCAACTGCAAACGGATCTTCGTGGGCGCAATACCGAACTCACGGAACTGGCGGGAGACAAGCGGTCTTTAGAGACACGAATCCAGCAGCTCAATGCTGTACAAGACGGGTTAACGGCTTCGCTGAAGGCGATGACGGATGACCGGGATCGTTTGTTGCGCACAGAGAGGACGTTACAACGCGAGAAAGACCATTTGTTGGCGCGGTTAACCGAGGCAAGACAGCAACAGGAAGGCGGTGAGGCTGAAATTGTCCGCTTAAGGCGTCAGGTCGTGGAACTCGACAAGAAAGAACAGGCTTTAGTGGGCGAGCGCGAAGCGGCACAAAACGCCATCGAGCGCCTTGAGAAGAAACGATCCCGCCTGTTGCAGCAGACAGCGGCGCTGCGGGCCGAGAATGCCCACTTGGCCAGCGATTATTTGGAGGCACAGCGAATCCAGCGGCAGATGCGCGAAGACATAGCCGGCTACTCGAAAAAACTCGACGTGGCGGAGAGCGGACAGCGGATGTCGGTCCAGGCATTGGCGGCGCTAAAAGCGCGTTATGCTAAGGAGATCACGGCGCTGCAGGCGGAGCAGCGAGTGCTGGTGGATGAGTTAAAGGGCCAGCACAGCGCGCTTCAGGTGAAATACGATCGCTTGGTCCGGCCCGCCCGCACGTTTCTAGGCAAGTACGTTGTGCGCATTGGGTACTGGAAGGAAGGCGGTATATTTCAATACTCTCTGCGTGAGCCGCGGGAAACGCAGGCAAGGAATGTTAATGAACAACAGCTACATCGCTCGCTTACCGCGCTGAAAAGCGTCTATGGCAAGCGGCTATACACAAAAATTCTGTTTCCCCGTGAGGCGGAGTTGTCGCAGAAAGATGCGTGGCGGTTCACGCACCAGATTCTTCGTCAGTACGACTACTATTCTCAGTAGGTAACAAGATGATCGAGTACCCGGAATCCTTTGATGTGATCGTGATCGGTGGTGGGCATGCCGGAACGGAGGCCGCGTTGGCTTCTGCACGCCAGGGCTGCAGCACATTGTTAGTCACCCATAGCGTGGAGTCACTCGGGCAAATGTCGTGCAACCCGGCCATTGGGGGTATTGGCAAGGGACACATTGTCAAAGAAATTGATGCGCTGGGGGGCGCCATGGCGCTGGCCACCGACCGTGCCGGCATCCAGTTTCGCTCGCTTAACGCACGTAAGGGCCCGGCTGTCCGCGCGACCCGCGCCCAAGCCGATCGCACACGATACAAACAGGCCATTCGGACGCAGCTGGACAACCAGAAGAACCTCGCCTTGTTACAACAGACCGTGGTCGATCTTTTGATCAGCGACAAAACGGTCTGGGGTGTGGTGACAAACGGCGGCATTCGCGTTCGTGGGACAAGCGTGGTGCTTACCGTGGGGACGTTTCTCGGCGGGCGGATTCACATGGGCCTTGAGAGCCATGCCGGGGGTCGAGCGGGCGAGCCAGCGGCTAATCGTCTGGCAGAGCGTCTAAGGGCGCTGCCGTTCCGCGTGGCACGGCTGAAGACTGGAACGCCGCCGCGGCTGGATGGACGCACGATTAACTTTGACCAACTTGAAAAACAATTTGGTGATGAACCCAGGCCGGTTTTTTCATATCTTGGTGATCGCTCGATACATCCGCAACAGGTGTGTTGTTACCTAACAGCCACCAACGAGATGACGCACGACATCATTCGAGAGAATCTCGAGCGCTCGCCGATTTACGGTGGCGCGATTAAAGGAACGGGACCGCGCTATTGCCCCTCGGTGGAAGACAAGGTGGTGCGTTTTGCAGAACGGACTTCGCACCAGATCTTCGTTGAGCCAGAGGGGCTGGACACACCGGAAATCTACCCGAACGGGATTTCGACAAGCCTGCCCTTCGATGTGCAATGGAAACTGGTTCAGAGCATTCGGGGTTTTGAACGCGCGCGTATCACACGGCCAGGTTATGCCATTGAATATGATTATTTCGACCCAAGAGACCTTCAGGTGTCGTTGGAGACGCGGGCACTAGAGGGGCTATTCTTTGCGGGTCAGATCAACGGGACCACAGGTTATGAAGAGGCGGCCGGCCAGGGATTGGTGGCGGGGCTCAACGCGGGGCGCCGAAGCAAAGGGTTGGCGGCGTGGACTCCACGTCGTGACCAGGCCTACATTGGCGTGATGATCGACGATTTGGTGACTCGCGGTGTGACCGAGCCGTACCGGATGTTCACGTCGCGCGCGGAGTACCGGCTTCAGTTGCGAGAGGACAATGCGGACTTGCGTTTGACAGAAACGGGTCGTGAACTCGGTTTGGTAGACGATGAACGCTGGCAACGCTTCAACACCAAACGAACTCGGCTCGACGATGAGCGCAGGCGCTTGAGTGGACATTGGATTAACCCGGGAGATCCTGTTGCTGAAGCATTGCTTGGACAAGCAGTTAAAGAGAAGACGCGTGCGATTGATTTGCTCAAACGGCCGGAAATGACCTACGAGCAGGTGCTTACGCTTACCAGCGGGCCCGATGGAGTGACTGACCGTGCTATTGCTACGCAACTCGAAGTGGAGGCGCGGTATGCCCCTTATATTGAGCGCCAGAACGATGAGATTGAACGCCGCCGCCGTCACGAAACGATGACAATACCGGATGATTTTGACTATAGGAAGGTTCGGGGGCTATCGAGCGAAGTCACAGATAAGCTGATAAGTCATCGCCCGGCGTCGCTGGGCCAGGCATCGCGTATTTCTGGGATTACCCCGGCGGCCATTTCCTTGCTGTTGGTCTACCTGCATAAGCGCGCGGTGCTCTCGGCGGCCTAATTCCATTGATGCAGGGCGCTTCCAATTCGCCCGAGACTCGGTTGCGTGAGGGTGTAGGTCGTTTGGGGTTGGACCTGAGCGCTGTGGCGATAGCCCAGTGCCTCGATTTCGTTGAATTGCTTCTCAAGTGGGGGCGGGTACATAACCTGACTGCCGCGCGTGATGCCGGTGACATAGTCACGCGACATCTTTTGGACAGCCTGACGATACTGCCGTTAGTGCGCGGCCAGCACATGTTGGATATTGGTAGCGGGGCAGGGTTTCCTGCTTTTCCCCTGGCCATAGCGCGACCGGATAACCGCTGGGTCCTGATTGAGGCGAGGCAGAAAAGGGTAAGTTTTCTTGAGCACGTGATTAGGCGGTTGCAATTGACGGGAATAACGGTGATCAATGGCCGTGTAGAGGATTACCGGCCGAAACGGCTTTCTGATACGCTAGTCATGCGCGCCTTCGCGCCCCTTCCTGAGTTGGTGGCTTCGACCCGGCACCTGTGGCACGCGCGGGCTACGGTGATCGCCATGAAGGGGAAGGAGCCGTTTGAGGAGCTGAAGGCTTTGCCTAAAGAAGTACGGGACTGCGCAACCGTGGTGCCGCTGGCGGTTCCAGGGTTGGATGCTAGCCGCCACGCAGTGGTTTTCAGTAACTTGAGCGGCGCTGCTGCCGGCTAACGTGGGTGATACCATGACCAGAACGATCGCCGTTGCTAATCAGAAAGGCGGTGTGGGTAAAACCACAACAGCGATCAATCTCAGTGCTTCGCTGGCCAGGATGCGCCGACGCATCCTGCTGGTTGATCTTGACCCCCAGGCCAACGCCAGCGCGGGTTGTAATATTGATCGAGAGGGTATTGAGCACAGCAGTTACTCGGTTCTTCTTGGCTTGTGCGAGGCTCGTGAAGCGATCTCGACGACTGCATTTGGCGTCGATGTATTGCCAGCGGAGGCCGATCTGGCGGGTCTTCAGGTCGAGCTCGCTGGGGCGGAAGACCGGGATTTCCGTTTACGCAGTGCGCTGAAGACACTCGACCAATACGACTACATCTTGATCGATTGTCCACCCGCGTTAAACATGTTGACGATCAATGCGTTGATAGCAGCGAGTTCTGTTCTGATTCCTGTTCAGTGCGAGTACTTTGCCTTGGAGGGCTTGTCCGGATTGCTTGAGACTATTGCGCGGGTTCGGCAGGCACACAATCCCAGCCTTGTAATCGAAGGGTTGCTTCGGACCATGTATGATCGCCGCAATCGCCTTGCCAATGAGGTGGCGGACCAACTGCGCGAGCACTTTCCGGACAATCTGTTTCGCACGGTAGTGCCAAGAAACGTGCGTTTGGCCGAATCACCCAGTTACGGGATGCCCGTGATCGACTACGATGCAAAGTGTGCCGGCAGCGAGGCATACCTAGCGTTGGCTGGCGAAATGATAGCACCGGCGAGTGGTGGCACCACTGAACTGAAAACACGCACCAACCTGTGAGCGAACCGTGACGAAGAAAGCAAGATTAGGTCGTGGACTGGGCGCCCTACTCACCGAGGTTGAGAAAACGGTCAACGCGGGGGACGGAGCGTTGCGCCAGCTGCCCCTCGATAGCATTCGGCAAGGTCGTTACCAACCGCGTGTACGTATCGATGAGGAAAGCTTGCGCGAGCTTGCGGCATCGATTGCCAGCCAGGGCATCATTCAGCCGATTGTTGTACGCGAGACCGTTGCCGGAGGGTTCGAGTTGATCGCCGGGGAACGACGCTGGCGAGCCAGCAAGCTCGCAGGGTTAACAGAAATCCCCGCGTTGATCCGACAGGTTTCAGATGAGAGCGCGCTGGCGGTGGCGCTAATCGAAAACATCCAACGCCAAGAACTCAATCCGATTGAAGAGGCGGCCGGCTTGAGGCGGCTCTTGGATGAATTCGGCATGACTCACCAGCAGGTTGCTGAGCAGGTGGGACGGTCGCGAGCGGCAGTGTCAAACTTATTGCGACTGCTTAATCTTGTTCCAGTCGTTCGAGAACATCTGGAACTGGGTCGTATTGAAATGGGACATGCGCGGGCCGTGCTCGCGTTGCCACGAGAGCAGCAGCAGACTGCCGCCGCATCGGTGATACAACGACGATTGTCTGTGCGCCAGACCGAAAAGCTGGTCAGATACTTGTTGAGAGGCGTGCGTAAGAGCAAGCGGGTGCCGCAGGTTAAAGACGCAGACATCAGCAAACTGGAGACAGAGCTTTCTGAAGCGCTGGCAGCGCCGGTAGTCCTGGAGGATAGCGGAGGCAAGGGCCGCGTAATTATTCAATACCACAGTCTTGATGAGCTCGACGGGATCATTCAGAAGTTCCGATGACATGCGGGCTGCATGAGCAACGCCACACTTACTTACGCTGGATACAGATAACGTGGCCCGCTTCGGGTGGTTTGGCGAGTTCCTGGTGACGCAGCATCATCGCGGCAAGTTTGACGATCGCCGCATCCGGTAGGACCGAGGATCGGCGAATTTCAAGGTTGACGTGCATTAGCAACTGCTCACTGGTTGCGGCAAGAAAACCCACATCCGCATGGTACATGTTGAGAAAGCAGTGCAGCCGCTTACTGTCGTAATCGAGCAGTTGGCAGGTGATAAGGATCGGATCACTGAGCTTGAGTTCGCGAAGATAGGTAACGTGTTGTTCCAACGTGAACGTAGATGCGTTCGTTTGGCGCACGTAGTCTAGGCCCAGACCTAATTGGTCTAACAGGTGGTCGGTTCCATATTGATCGAATGCAACGTTGTAATACGCCATGTTCATGTGGCCGTTATAGTCGAGCCACTCCGAGGCAACCTCGACAACGGGGCACTTGAGAAGTGGCTCGGACAAATGTTCGATCGGCGCCATGGCGGTTAATCCGTGTCAGCGTTTTCTTGGCTCGCCGATGAAGCGGGCTAATAACTCAACCACGAAAAATAGGGTGATCGCATAATCAACTTGGTCAATCAAGAAAAGAGCGGCGTCGCTGAGTGGATAAGTGCGACCGCCCGAGGCAACCGCCGATAACGACGGCTTGAAACCATCGATTGTTACGAAGAGAGTTAAAGAAATCGATCATTGTTTTGCAGCTGTTGAACCGCCCGCCCCAACACCCTGGTACTGGTCGCGGTGAATGCAATACTTGGCAACTGTTTCGGCCCACGGTTGCCCAGCGAGTAACTTTTCTCGAAAGTGTGTCAGGCGCACAACACGTGCACTCCCTACCGCCTCGATACCGCGCGCAAAGAGGGGTTCAGGAAGGCAGCTGGCCGTGGGGCCAATGACGGCAATCCGTGCCGAGGTCGAGCAGTGACTGAGCACCTCATCCAGGCTGCCGTTAAGCAAAGTGAGCGCGGTGATGAAGACCGGGTTGCAGTCCTTGAGTCGAGCAAGATCCAGCGTTACCGTAAAACGCCCCACCTCACCCAGAAACCTGGCGTCTTGTTCGATGATGGTCAGCGATGCTTCCTCGGGCACCAGGTCAAGAAGGGGTCGAAAGAAGCCAACCATGCCGACGTGATCGCCACCACGTGGGTGAAGTCCAACCAGGGGGTCGGGTGCCAGGTCGAGTTGGTGTGGGGTGGTGGCGAAGTGGTGTTGGCTGAGCGCATTGCTGGCGCCAAGGCCAAGCGCGCATAGTGCCGTATTTTTACTAGCGAATTCTTGTGCTAACGAAAGCGCGCAGTGGCTGAGGATAGGGGTCGATTCAATCGCGCTGCGCAAAGCCGGAAGGGCGTTATCAAAGTGGGTAGAAAAAAACCCACAACTCCCATCAGCGAGCTCAACAGCGCCAAATTTCTTGCATGGTGTGCCATCGGCTCTTGCAGGGGGCAGGTGAATCCCGCGTACTGCTGGGACGTTATTGTCTTGGCAAGCGGCTTCAATAGCGTCAATTAGGTCTTGGCTAAAGGACATGGGCAGGCTCATGCAGGGTTCGCGCGCCAAGGCCGTCGAAATCTCGTTGTCGAAAAGCTTCGTAGACAGCGATTGCAACCGCATTGGACAGATTAAGGCTGCGGCTGCCCGCGCGCATCGGCAATAACAACTGGTGTTCTGATGGCGTGTGTTTGGAGACGGCGGTGGGCAGGCCATTTGTTTCAGAACCGAAGATGAGTGCGTCACCGGGCTGGAACTCGGCCTGGTGATAAGGGCGGGTGTGGTGACTGGAGTAGGTAAAGCGACGCTCATCCGAATGCTGCTCGATGAAGGAGTCGAAGTCGGGGTAAACGCTGACGCTTGCCATTACCTGGTAGTCAAGTCCTGCCCGGCGCAAACTGCGGTCATCGAGATCAAACCCAAGCGGAGCGATGAGGTGTAACCGGCATCCAACGTTCGCGCATAAGCGAATAATGTTGCCCGTATTGGGGGGAATCTGCGGTTGACACAGAACTACTTCAAACATGTTGGCACATTTCACCGATGCGGCGTTAGAGCGGCTTAACCACGGCCAGGACGATGACCGCTACCAGGATTAAGACGGGGACTTCGTTAAACCAGCGATAAAACACGTGGCTACGTTGATTGCGATCGTGGTTGAAGAGATAAATCAGCCGGGCGCAGAAAAGATGATAGCCGATGAGCGCAGCGACCAGAATAAGCTTGGCGTGTAGCCAGCCACTGCCGCTGCCCAGGCCGTAGCCAAGCCACAACCACAAGCCACACCCCACGGTGAGAAGCCCCCCCGGCGTGGCAATACCGTAGTACAGTTTTCTTTCCATTATCTTGAAGCGAGCCCGGCTAGCCGCGTCATCGGACATAACGTGGTAGACGAAAAGGCGTGGCAGGTAGAACAACCCCGCGAACCACGTCACCATGAAGATAAGGTGAAAAGATTTGACCCAGAGCATGCCGGCGGCCTCGCCGAATCAGACGTGTTGTTTCTAGACACGCCAGAAAAAAGAAACTAGCGTGTCCTGTTAGCCTAGAAAGCGAAGATCATAACATGCGCGATAGACCGCATCCCGAGGCGTTGTGCCCGTGTTGGACGCACAGCCTATAGATTTCTAAATTTGGTCAGTTGACGCCGTTGTCGCTTGTCAGGCCGGCCAGGCGCGACGCCCACATTCCGCTGTTGTTGGAGTTCTGCTTGGCGAAGACGGCGTCGTTCACAGCTATCGTCATCCTCCTGATACAGTGCAGCGGCGAGTGCGGGCGCGAGGCGCTTTTCTGCAAGATCGATAATCTCGATGTCGTAAGTCAAAGGCCCCTTTCGGATTGAAACGCGATCCCCTGTAAAAACGCGTTTGCCGGGCTTCGCACGTTGCTGATTAACGTTAACGTGGTTGCGGCGCGCGGCCTCGTTGGCCAAATGACGCGTCTTGAAAAAGCGGGCCGCGACGAGCCATTGGTCGAGGCGTACGCCCTGATCGTTGCTCATAGGGGTAGCATTAGATGAATGGGAGAGCAATAGTGCCATTGTTGCCGCTAATGGGGCAGAGTTGGAATCGATATGATTTCATTAAATGAGTTGTCTTTGGTGTTAGCAGGCCGCGAGCCTGAGCTGATTGATCGGTCTGACCGGGATAGCCGGGCAGCGGTGGCCATGATCATCGATAGCAGTGGTTCTCAAGGCGACCCGAAGGTTATCTTTATTGAGCGGGCACAAGATTCGAAAGATCCCTGGTCCGGCCATATGGCCCTTCCAGGAGGGCGCTGTGAGACCAGTTCAGAGAGTGTTATGGATGCGGCACGCCGCGAGACTCATGAGGAAATTGGGCTGCATCTTCCACGCGATAGTTTGCTTGGTCGTCTTGATGATTTGCAGGGCCGACATGCCGGGCGGAGCCAAGGCCTGGTCATTTCTTGTCTGGTGTTTGGTGTCGATAAAAAGGCCGCATTCACGCTTAATCACGAAGTGTCGGATATCGTGCAGGTGCCTTTTTCGGTATTGTTGGATAAAGGTAACCGCACAACGATTGAGTACCCAGTTCTGGGTTCAGGGCGTTATCCGGCGGTACATTTTGTTCCAGATGACTCGCGCGTTATTTGGGGTTTGACCTACCGTTTTCTCAGGCAATTGGTGGGATTGGTCGGGCATTGCTTGCCAGAATTATGACGCAGTGTCTCGCTGTGATTTCCTCGCTCGTTCCCGAGACATTGAATAGAGGGCGCCACCTTTGGGCCGAGTCTGGCAATCGATTATCATTGGTTTTTTATTCACGGTAACGCTCGCATAGGGTCAAGAGGTGAAGAACCAATGACACCCTCAAACACGCGATCAGTTTTATTGGGAACACTGCTGTCGGCGCTCTGGCTGATGTTGTCTGGCCATTGGGATGTACGCTTGCTCCTGTTGGGTCTTTTGTCTGTCGCGGTGACGGTGTGGATGGCGCGGCGCATGGGGATCGACGACGCTGAGGGACTGCCCGTGCAACAGTTACCGCGGTTAATCGCTTACTTGCCATGGCTAGCGCGGGCGGTCGTTGCATCGAATATAGACGTCGCCCGCCGCATCGTGACGCCATCACTGCCGATTGAGCCGGTGACGGTGCGGGTGCATGCTGACCAAAAGACAGCAGTCGGCCGGGTGGTTTACGCGAATTCGATTACTTTGACTCCCGGGACGATTACTCTTGAAGTCGAGGAGAACTCAATTGAGGTTCACGCGCTGACAGGCGAAGGTGCCCGAGATCTTTGTACAAATGAGATGGGTCGACGCGTGACAGCCTGCGAAGCACACTAGATGCTAACGCTGACTTTACTAGTGTTACTGGGATCCATGGCGCTCGCATTACTGCGTGCCGTGAAAGGCCCGACGGTATACGACCGAATTCTAGCGGCCAACGCTTTCAGCACAAAAACGGTGCTACTGATCACGGCACTTGGCTTTTTGGTCGGTGAGGCGGAGTACTACGTTGATATAGCGCTGATGTATACCCTAGTCGGTTTTATCGCTACGGTGGCGGTGCTCAAAGTTTCCGAATTCGGCAACCTGGGCCAATCGGGTGCTGTCCGGTCGACCCCGGTGGAACGGCCGCACAAATGATTGACATCATGAGCATTGCGAGTGGAATGTTTCTTCTGGTGGGCAGCGTGTTCACGCTGATCGGAAGTATCGGCATTGTCCGCATGCCAGATGTGTTTACGCGATTGCACGCAGCGGGGATCACCGACACGCTTGGCGCTGCGGGCGTGCTACTTGGTTTGGCCCTGAAGGCCGGCTTCAGTCTTCTGTTGGTCAAGTTGTTGCTGATGCTGGTGTTCTTATTGTTGTTGAATCCAACGGCTTGTCATGCGTTGGCGCGGGCGGCGCTTCATGGATTGCGCCGGCCATGGATGGACTAACACGTCATGATTGAAGTGGTCACTGTCATTTTGTTTGGGATGCTTGCAGTGACGGCAATAGCGGCTATCCGGCTGCACGATCTGTTTGCTGTCGTCATGATGTTCAGTATTTACAGCCTGTTGGCAGCGGCGGTATTCGTCGCGATGGATGCTGTAGATGTGGCCTTTACCGAAGCGGCCGTTGGCGTAGGGATATCTACGGTTTTGATGTTGGCGACGATTGGGCTGGTAGGGCGCCATGAAAAGCGGGCGGCCCACCGGCCTGGCTTGCCCCTGGCGGTGGTCACTCTCACCGGGATGGTGCTGGTTTACGGCACTCTCGATATGCCGCGCTTCGGTGATCCATTGGCACCGATTCATCAACACGTTGTACCGCACTATCTTCAAGACTCGCCGGTGGAAATTG
>Ga0187827_10004339_pt1 | contig 17478 bp, 14 predicted proteins | sample ETNtaG_39_FD_167969 | JGI IMG/M metagenome (GOLD analysis project Ga0187827, IMG submission 167969) | Marine microbial and viral communities from oxygen minimum zone, Eastern Pacific Ocean - ETNP2014_SV_150_PacBio MetaG (Illumina Assembly) | ecosystem: Environmental > Aquatic > Marine > Hypoxic... | reverse complement strand
CCAAGGGTGGAAGCGTTTACGGCGGGACGGATGAGTTTGGATTCCGGGCGGAGGTAAACCGGATGCACGTGCACGACCTGCATGCCACGATGCTGGCGATGCTGGGGTTCGACCACGAGAAATTCACATTCCGCCAGTCTGGCCTGGACTTTCGCTTGACCGGTGTTCAGGGCAAGGTGATTCAAGAGTTGATTGCCTAGCTAATTGCAGGTAGCGACGGCTGTCTCAGCCGTTCGCAATGAACTCGTAACGGCCGGCCTGAAGAGGCAGCCCTGCTTTTTTACTGTGCCTAGCCCCACAACTGGCGGTCGAGCGTCCGGTATTGGAGGGTTTCGGAGAGGTGTTCACTGTTGATGCTGTCGGAGTCGCTCAGGTCGGCGATAGTGCGGCTGACCTTCAATATCCGGTCGTACGCGCGGGCGCTCAGATTCAGTTCGTTCATCGCCATTTGCAGCAGGTTCTTCGGCTCGTCGGCGAGTTGGCAGTACTGCTTGATGTCGCGGGCCTGCATGCGGGCATTGCAGGTGACACGGGCTCTGCCGTCGAAGCGCTGCTCCTGAAGCTGCCGTGCGGCAATGACGCGGTCGCGGATGCTGGCCGACGGTTCCCCGTCGCGATTGGCCGTGATTTCCTGAAATTTCACCTGTGGAACCTCGACGTGCAGGTCGATCCGATCGAGCAACGGGCCGCTGATCCGGCCGAGGTAATTTTGAATTTCGCGCGGTGAACTGCTCGATTCGCCCGGCATCTTGCCATCCGGCGTGGGGTTCATGGCTGCGACGAGCATGAACGCTGACGGAAACGTCATCGAGCCGGCGGCACGGGAGATGGTCACACTGCCCTCCTCGAGCGGTTGACGCATGGTTTCGAGCACGTTGCGCTTGAACTCTGGCAGCTCATCGAGGAACAACACGCCGTTGTGCGCCAGTGAGATTTCGCCGGGCGTGGGGTTGATGTTGCCGCCGAGCAGTCCGGCGTCGCTGACGGTGTGGTGCGGCTTGCGGAAGGGTCGCTGCGTAACCAGCGCCTCGCCCGGTTCCAGGTGGCCGACGATGCTGTGGACGCGGGTAACCTCCAGTGCCTCCTCGAGCATCAGCGGCGGCAGGATGCCGGGGAGCCGCTTGGCCAACATCGATTTCCCGGTGCCGGGCGGGCCAATCATCAGCACGTTGTGGCCGCCGGCAGCCGCAATCTCGAGCGCGCGCTTGACCGACTCCTGGCCCTTCACTTCGGCGAAGTCCGGGACGTCGATGTCCCGCGCGGCGAACAGTTTCTCGAGATCGACCTGCTTGGGCTCGATCTTCTCACGGCCCTCGAGGAATGCGGCGGCCTCGCGAAGATTCGCGACGGGGTAAACGTTCAGGCCATCGACGACGGCGGCCTCGGCGGCGTTGTCGCTTGGCACCATAATGCCGTCCATGCCAATCGCGCGCGCCTTGAGGGCGATCGGCAGCACGCCTTTCACGCGCCGTACGGCGCCGGTCAGCGCCAACTCGCCGACCATCATGATGTGTTCAAGTTGCCTCGACTCGAGTTGCTCGCTGGCGGCGAGCATGCCGATTCCGATGGAGAGATCGAAGCTTGGCCCCTCCTTGCGGATGTCGGCCGGGGCGAGGTTGATGGTGATGCGGCCCAGCGGCATCTTGAAGCCGGAGTTGGTGAGGGCGGTGGTAACGCGGTCGCGTGACTCGCGCACGGCGGCGTCCGGCAGGCCGACGATGACGACGAGCGTCTCGCCGTAGCCGTCGTTGACCTCGACCTCGACCGCATGGGCGGTGATTCCCTGTAAGGCGGCGCAATGGACCTTGGCTAACATGGCTTGGTTTACTCCGGTTTGGTTTTGCGGGCGACGCGTCCAGCGAATCGGGCCTTGTCGATGACATTTAACTTGTGGAGTCCGCTGGCGGTTTTTTCCTGTTCATCGAATGCCTCGAGCTTGAACAGGAACTGGCTGCCCTCGGAGCGCAACACTTGGGCGCGACAGGTGACCTCTTGGCCAAGCGGCGTGGGGGCGAGGTGCTCGATTTCCACTCGGGTGCCGACGGTGCTCTCGGTTGGCTCTAGGTGGGGGAGCATCGCCCTGCGGGCGGTGTGCTCCATGAACCAGACCAGCCAGGGCGTTGCCAACACTGCCGGCATGCCGTCCGCGGCGAAGTCGATGATGTGTTTGGCCTCAACGACGAACCGGTTTTCAGTGGCTTGACCAGGCCTGGGGCGGGATTTCATGGCGATGGGTACGTGGCCTCTTGACAGGCGCGGCCCTATCTAAGCCTAAAACCGCTCACTTGGCCAAGCGCTTGGCACGGAAAATTCTTCTTTTCAAACGACTGTCCGGCGGGTTGGATTGTCGGTGCCGAGCCGCTTGGCTCCCGGCGACTGGCCAAGGGCCGTAAAGAAGGTTGAGTCTATTTGAAACATTGCAGCCGAGTTCAGGAGGGGCAGCCGCCGGGCTGCCGTTTCCATGTGCGGGCGCACCGTTGAACTCGACGCCCCAATGAAAACCGACACATCATCCCCCAATTCTGGGCCGTGGCTGAGTGCATGCTGCGGGCAGTCGATGTGCCACTCAACTCAACGCGAAGGGAGTTGGCGCCGATGAAATTTCTTCCAACCGCATTGTTTGCATTGACCAATGGCAAGTCATCGGGCTGGCGCAATGTCCGCCAGTTGATCGGTTTGGTTTTACTAGTTTTAGTCTTCATCCTGATCTCAAGTGTTGTGTTTCATTGGATCGCAGCACATGAGGGTATGGTGGTTGACAATAATAATAACGATATCAAATGGTACGACGGTTTTTATTGGACCATGGTCACCATGTCCACGCTCGGTTATGGGGATATCACTTTCAGCTCACCATTGGGCAAGTTTTATTCATTGGGAGTGATGCTTTTCGGTATGCTTTCAATGTTCGTTATTCTCCCTTTTGCTTTCATCCGCTTTGCCTACGAGCCATGGATGGAAGCACAAAATGCGGCTCGCACTCCACGGACTCTGCCTGAGGATACCCGCGGGCACGTCATCATTACGAGTTTTGATCCGGTCAGTCGGGGGCTCATTCACAAGCTGGAGCAATATGCAAACCCGTATGTGCTGCTGGTTAGCGATAAGGATGAGGCGCTGCGGCTGCATGACCAAGGCTTTGCAGTGGCGGTGGGGGACTTGGACGATCCGGAGGCCTATCGCAATGTCCGCATCGAGAAGTCGGCGATGGTCGTGGCCACCGGCAAGGACGAGGCCAATGCCAACATCGCCTTCACCGTGCGTGAATTGGTCGACAACCGGGTTCGGGTGGTGACTTTGGCCAAGTCGGAGGCGTCGATCGATATCCTGGAACTGGCCGGGAGCCGCAACGTAATCCGGCTGGGCGAGATGATGGGACAGTTTCTCGCGCGCCGCACCATTGGCAACGACGCTCTTGCGCATGTTATCGGACATTTCGACGAGTTGCTCATCGCCGAGGCGATGGTGATGGGTACGCCGCTTGTCGGCAAGACGCTGGCCGAGTGCAACTTCCGCGAGATGACCCACACTAGCGTGGTCGGGGTATGGGATCGCGGCGAATACAAGGGGGCCGGCCCGGACACCGAGATCAGCGATAGCACAGTCCTCGTGCTGGCCGGGTCAAAGGACATGATCCAGAACTACAACCAGGTTTTCTGTATCTATCACGCCGAGGAATCCCACGTGGTCATCATCGGTGGCGGCCGAGTGGGCCGCGCCACCGCGCGAGCCCTGGCCAAGCGTGGTCTCCGGTACACGATCGTTGAGGAAATGCCGGATCGGATTCGCAACGAGAAATATTATGTGGAAGGCAGTGCCGCGCGGATCGAGGTGCTTGAGGAGGCCAAGATCAGGGAAGCCTCAACGGTCATCATCACCACCGGTCAGGACGACACCAATATTTACCTCACCATCTACTGCCGCAAACTCTGCCCGGAAATTCAGGTGATCAGCCGGGCCAATTCTGAGCGCAACGTAGGGACGCTGCACCGCGCCGGGGCTGACTTCGTGGCGTCATACGCCTCAATGGGGGCGAACATCATCTTCAATCTGCTCAAGCACAGCGACATCCTGATGGTGGCTGAGGGATTGAACGTTTTCCGAATCGAGCTGCCACTGAGTCTTGAGAACAAGTCGTTGATCGAATCCGAGATTCGTGGACGCACCGGCTGCAGTGTGATCTCCATTCAGCGCGAAGTTGACGGTCGAGACGTCTACATGGTCCACTTCGAGCCGACTGAGGTGTTGCAGAAGGGTGACGAACTGGTGCTCATTGGAGATATCGAGTCCGAGGAAGCCTTCATCAAGACCTTCATCAGTTCCCAGGCCGGTTAAACTGGTTCTTTTGGGTGTCACTGTTTCCGGAGTCGAATGCCTTGGGATTTTAGGCGGTCGATAATGACGGCGATCAATATGACGGCGCCGTAAACGACGCTCTGCATGTGCGCTTCCACGCCGGTAAGGTTCATACCGTTGCGGATTACGCCGATGATGAATGCGCCGATCAAGGTTCCCAATATTTTCCCCTGGCCGCCGGCCAGGCTGGTTCCTCCCACAACAACCGCGGCAATGACCTGTAGTTCGACCAGGTTGCCGGCTTTAGGATCTCCCGTAACATGCAGTGAGGCTTCCATCACGCCACCCAGGCCGGCCAGAAGGCCTGTTAGTGTGTACACGAACACCAGTACCCATTTAACGGGCACGCCGGACAGTCGAGCTGCTTCCGGGTTGCCACCAACGGCATAGATGTAGCGGCCAATCGAGGTGCGCGTCATTAGCACATGGGCCGTGGCGAACAGGATCAGCATCAGGATGACCGAGTTGGGTAGGCCGACGATGTCCCGGCCGCGCCCCAGCCAACCGAATGCCCCGTTTTGGACGACAATCGGTTCCGACTCGGCGAAGATAAAAGCCAGGCCGCGGGCGCTGAACATGATGCCTAGCGTGGCTATGAAAGCCGGGATACCAAACAGCGTGACCAGTCCACCGCTGAGAAGGCCTACCAGACCGCAAATCAAAATACCGGACAGACTCCCGATCCAAAGGTGAGTAAGCGTGGGGTCGTCGCCTCCCAGGCCGCGAATCGCCAGGGCCGCGATGACCCCGGAGAAGGCGATGAGGCTGCCGACCGAAAGATCGATGCCGGCGGTGATGATGATCATCGTCATCCCAATTGCGATGATGGCCACTACCGAGATCTGCTTCATGATGTTTAGCAGGTTGTCTTTCTTCAGGAAGTTCGGCCAACGATAAGTTTTCGGTTGATAGACCTTCGCCTTGGCAAGGCTGGGGTGCGTCTCGGCGAGTTTGATCAGGTTGGCGTTGCAGAAGTTGGCCATGTGCTTGTCGGCAGCGATTCCGGCAAGTTTGTTTTCAGTTGCTCCGTATTTGACCAGTGTTTTTCGCGCGTCGGCCGGTTGACCAACGACGGTTCGAACGACGTTTAACTCGGCCTTGGTCAAGTTTTTTTTGAGTGCGGCGGCAAAGCTTTCCCCGTCCCCGCCTTGGCGAGTGAGGACGATAACGTTTGAGGTTGATGAAAGTTCGTCAGAAATGCGCTTGGCCAGGTGTTGGGCGGCGGCGGCACTCGTCGGCGATTGCTCCTCCAACGTCACAAAACTGAAACCGATGCACAGAAGTAGCAGGACCAGCATTGTCCCGTAGTCGGAAAACATTTTTGCGCAGTCAATTTTTTTCATGCGGCCAACGGTTGTCGCCTAGTCGCCAGCTTCATGATGTCTTTCTGGCTGGCATTAGTGACATCGGTGATTTCGCCGGTGATGCGGCCCTCATTCATGACGATGATGCGGTCGCTCATGCCCAGCACCTCTGGCAGTTCTGAACTGATCATCAGGATGGCCTTCCCATCGGAGGCGAGTTGGTTGATGAGTTGGTAAATCTCGTATTTGGCACCGACGTCGATGCCGCGCGTGGGTTCATCGAAGATGATGACCTCGGCGTTGCGCTGGAGCCACTTGGCCAGGACAACTTTTTGCTGGTTGCCGCCGGAGAGAGTGCCGGTGATTTGCTCGGGGTTGGCAATCTTGATTTGGATTTGATCGACGTAACGAACAAAATCCCGTGATTCCTCCCGTTGGCGTATGAAGCCAAATGTGGAAAACTGACTTAGGTTGGGTAGGGCAAAGTTTTCACGGGCGGTTTGGCAAAGCACCAACCCATGAGTCTTGCGGTCCTCGGTGAGGAGACAAATGCCCTGACGAATGGCGTCGCGCGGCGACTTGATGTTCAGCGGTTTGCCGTCGAGGCGGATGACGCCATGTTCGGAGCGGTCGGCACCGAATAGCAGTTGGGCGGTCTCGGTGCGACCGGCACCGACGAGGCCAGTGAGACCGAGTACCTCGCCGGCTCGAATGTCGAACGAAACGCCGCGCACTTGGGAACCGCGTTGAAGACTGGCAACTTCGAACCGCGTTTGGCCAAGCGCGGCCTCGCGCCTGGGAAATTCCTTCTCGAGACCACGGCCCACCATCAACTCTATCATTTTCTCTCGGGTAAGATCGGCAATTGACCGGGTATCGATGTGTTCGCCGTCACGCAGGATGGTCACGCGATCGGCAATCTCGAAAATTTCGTCCAGCCGATGACTGATGTAGATGATGCCGATCCCGTGTGACTTGAGTTCGTCGATAACCCTGAACAGGCCCTTGGTTTCGCGTGGCGAGAGGGCGGCGCTGGGTTCGTCCATGACGATGATGCGTGCGTCCTGGGCGAGTGTCTTGGCGATCTCGACAATCTGCTGTTGGGCGACGGTGAGTTGGCGGCACTCGATCTCGATCGGAACGTCAACGCCGATGCGCTCAAACAACGCCCTAGCCTTCTCTGATTCGTCCCGCTTGGGAATAAAGCTGATGCGGCTGGGTTCCTGTCCGAGGAAAATGTTTTCGCGTACGGTCAGATAGGGAACAAGATTGAATTCCTGATAAATGATGCCAATGCCGGAGGCCTGAGATGACTGCGGCGTGGCGACGTTGGCCGCTTGGCCATTGATCTCAATGGTACCTTCGTCCTGTTGATGCGCGCCACCGAGTACCTTGATGAGAGTGCTTTTTCCGGCGCCATTCTCACCGAGCAACGCCAGCACCTCGCCGGCTTGCAGCGTGAGATCGACCCCCTTGAGCGCCTTGACTCCGGGAAACGACTTTCGGATGCCGCGCATCCGAAGCAGCGGCGGTTCAGGGGTGGATGGCATGCAGTCGGGTTACTTCAACTCAGAATCCTTATCCGCCATTGCCTTGTCGTACAACGTGGCGGGGATGAGTGTGTCAGTCTCGAATTCCTCGCCCGCAAGGTACTTCATGATATTCTGGACGATCTGTTGCCCCATCTTGTCCGGATGTTGGATTGGATCGGCGAAAATTTTTCCATCCTTAATGCCCTGCTTGCCGTCCAGTTGGCCATCGAATCCGATGATTTTGATTTGATCCTGTTTCTTTGCCTCCTCGATGGCGGTGTAGGCACCCAGCGCGGACGGGTCGTTGATCGCGAAGACTGCATCCAGGTCGTCGTGTGCCTGGAGGGCGTCTGCGGTCGATTGATATCCCTCGGTGCGGGCTCCGTTGCCGTTGAGTTCGGCGACAATCTCAATCTTGCCGGTGGTGCGGCCGGCATTGTGTGCGTCGATAATTTTCTTGAAACCGGCCACGCGCAGCATGCAGGAGTGGGCTTTCTTGAAATCCAGAATGAGCACTTTGCCACCATTTTCCCCGAGCGCCTTTATCATCACCTGGCCGGCGAGTTCACCGCCCTGAAAGTTGTCGGTGCCGACGTGTCCGGCTATTTCAACTCCCTCTGCAGCGCACTTGGCATCGACGGTGAACACCGGGATGCCCTTGGCATTGGCTGATTTCACGGCGGGCCCGATCGAGAGCCGGTCGCATGGTACGAGTATGATGGCGGTAACACCACTCGAGATGAAATCGTCGAATTGGTCGGACTGTTTTTTTACGTCCATGTCTGGATCGACCATGAGTGTGTCGTAGCCGTTTTTGGCGGCCTCAGCAGTAATGTGGTCACCTATGACCTTAAAGAACGGGTTTGAAAGCGTTAACGGCGTGTAGGCGATGATCCCTTTGGTTTTCGCTGGAGCACTGGTGTCAACACTGGTGTCGGAGGAGCTGTCGGGAGCCGGTTTATCGCTGGAAGGAGAACAGCCTGCGAAGGCCAACGTTAGAGCGGTTAAGCCAAGATATTGAGGAATGCGTTTCATGATGTTGTACAGATCTTAAAGTGTAGCCCGTGAATAGGGGAAATATGCCGGAGCTTCAAGCTTGATCCGCGTCTGGTCAAGTGCTGTGGAATCGTTGCTTGGCAGTCGCTTGGGTGGTCGGTAGATTTTCGGCATGCTCTTGCATTCCCAACTGATTCATCCGGAGATCAATGGAATCCTTGGCCAAGCGGGCCATCACGCCAAAGTTTTGATTAGCGACGGCAACTACCCAGCTTCGTCCAAAATCGGGCCGGAAGCCGAATTGGTGTCGTTGAATCTCTCGCCGGGAGTGGTGACCTGCAGCCAGGTGTTGCGGGCTTTGGTTGCGGCAATTCCGCTGGAGGCCATCAATACGATGGGTATTCCGGATGATGATCCTTACGCCAAACACGGCCCACCGCCGGTCTGGACTGAGTACGAGCAAATCATTGAAGAAGCCAAGCTGGGCCTGAAATTGGAGCCGATCCTGAAATGGGATTTCTACGATGCGGTTATGTCAGACGACCATGTGCTGACCATTCAAACCGCCGACCAGGCGCTTTGGGCCAATGTGCTTCTGACCATCGGTTGCCGTGTGTCCTGAGTTACGCTGTCAAAGAATGATTCGGCTTTGCTCCTTTTGTTTATCATTGGCCTTGGGTTCGGGACCGCTCTTGGCGAAGGGGGAGGACTTCGATTCCGTTATTGATGGTGTTTCGCCGGACATCGGAAAATGGGCGTCGGTTTGTCTTGTTGAGGAGCGTAAAGGCAAACCGTCATTCAAATGGTTTCATTACAAGGACAGCGCCAAGGCGGTGAACTTTTGGCCGGCCAGCACTATCAAGATTTACACTGTTGTGGCTGCGCTCGAGTTGCTGAATGAACTTGAAATGCCATTGAACAGTATCGTCATTTTTGAAAGGAAGCATGAGGAAAAATGGCTACTTGACACGTCTCGAACCATGCCGGAGATGATTAGCGAGATTTTCAGGCGTTCGTCGAATGAGGATTACACGCTCCTGCTTCGCATGGTCGGCATCGACAGGATCAATACCCGGTTCCTGACCGGGAGTCGCGGTTTCCCAGGTTCAGCTCTGATGCGCGGCTATGTCCGCAACCGACCCTACCTGTACATTCGAACTGAACCACAGCGGATCACTGTGCGGACCCTTGCGGGTCAAAGTAAAACCATCCAGCACACTTGGTCGGGCAGGTCGTATTCAAGGGAGCGCGACGCCACGATTATCAGCGAAACAACCGGCAATTGCACCTCCACCAGGGAATTGGCGGAGTGCCTGCGGCGCATCCTGTTTCACGAGCATCTTCCAGAGGGAGATCGCTATCACTTGACAGGCGAACAACTGGCATTCCTCCGCGAGGGCCGGGGAGGTTTGACAGGGCTGAGGAACACAAAGGGATTCGTCGCCGAGACTACTCGGGAAATCTTTCCCAAGGCCACATTTTACCACAAGGCAGGGCTCATTAGCACCTACTCGCTGGATTTGGCTTATGTGGACGACAGTGCTCATAGCGGCAAGCGCTACCTTATTTCCATTGCGGCCAATTCCGGCAAGGACACCACTGTCAAGGCGATGTCCCGGGCCATTGCGGTCTGGGTAAATGGACTCAAGTGATTACGGTCAATTATTCTGAATGAACCGATGAGTATGATGGAGGTTGTTCCTTCGAAAAACAGGTTATCCATAGTGCTGTTGGCTGCCTCCATGCTTTGGGAGATAACGACTTTGACAGCCGATAACCTTGTCATCAATGAGGTGGTCAGCAACAACGATTCATCGCTGGCCGACTATGCCGGGGACTTCCCGGACTGGATCGAGTTGTTCAACGGCTCTGATGCCGAAATTAACTTGGATGGCTATAGCCTCACCGACGATGCCACAGACCCTGCCAAGTGGAAGTTTGGCATGACAATCATCGAGTCCGGTGGATTCCTCGTGATCTTTGCTTCAGGGAAAGCCCCTCCGAAGACGGTCGACGAGTTTCATGCTGGTTTCCGGATCAGTTCGAACGGGGAAACCCTTCATTTGTTTGATCCATCAGGCAAACTAGTGGATCGCATTGCGCTTGGTCCGCTGGCCGCGGACGAAGCCGTCGGGCGGCAACCAGACGGCAAGAGTAATTGGTACACGGCGAAGAGCCCGACACCCTACCAGCCCAATGTTTATGAAAAAAAAAGCCTTTTTCTGGAGATGCCGGAGTTTTCAGTCTCGGGTGGTTTTTATAAGGCTTCTCAAAGCATCGAAATAACCAATGAACCCAAGCTCGGCTCGATTCGTTATACGCTCGACGGAAGTGTCCCCAGCAAACGATCGAAGCGGTACACCGGGCCTATTCTGTTGACCAAAACAACAACCCTGCGAGCCAGAGTTTTTGGCCTTGTCTCCGATCAAAGTAGGAGCAAAACAGAGACATACTTCATCAATAAGACCCACAGTCTGCCAGTGGTCTCCATCAGTGTTGATCCCAAAAGGATGTTTAATGCGTCTACTGGTATGTATGCTAAGGGTCCGTCTGCAAGTTCCAGTTTTCCTTATTACGGAGCCAATTTCTGGAATGATGGCATGGAACTACCGGCAAATGTCACCCTGTTTGAGTCGGACGGGATGATCGGCTTCAACGTGGATGCTGGATTAAAGATGTTTGGTGGTTGGTCGAAGGGTTATCCACAAAAATCATTCGCCGTTTTTTTGAGAAGAAAGCACGGCTCCGGCCGACTCGATTATGAGCTTTTCCCGGGAGAAAATGTTGATGGTTACGAGTCCTTTATCCTCAGAACTTCAGGCAATGACAACCCGGGGTCACATCATGTCAGAACCTATTTCACCGATGGAAGCTATACTCTGTTCCGGGACGCGTTGATGCACGGGTTGCTGGAGGGAGCGGATCTGGAAACGCAGGCATACCGTCCCGCTGTCGTGTACATCAACGGGGAATATTTCGGCCTGTACAATCTGCGGGAAAAGATGAATGAGCATTACATTGCGTCGCATCATGATGTGAATCCCGATAAGCTAAATATCATTCAATCGCACTCGAGCTTGGTAAAGGGAAGTCTGAGGGACTACAACTCCATGGTTAATTACATCCAAAAGGAGACACGCTTCTCGGTGAAGTTGCAGGAAGAATCCTATCGGCAAATCCAGACCCTAATGGACACCGACAACTTCATCACGCATCAGGTATCCGTCGCGTATTTTCAGAACTTCGACATAGGTAACATCAAGTGCTGGAAGGAGCGGATTGCTGGTGCGCGATGGCGGTGGATGTTGTTTGACCAGGATTACGGTTTCAACCTATGGAACCCCGACAAGTATATTTCGGCCATGCGACGGGATTATTCCGACTACGACAATATGTTTGAGTTTCTCACGGATCACACGAAGTCCAGGGAGTGGCCCAATGGCACCAAGAGAACATTCCTCCTGCGTACCCTGCTCCGGAATGACGAGTTCAGGGCCGACTTCATCAATCGCTGCGCTGATTTCCTGAACAGCCGGTTTCTGTCCGAAAAGGTGCTAAACAAAATCGACTCAATTCAGGCGATGATCCGTCCCGAGATGAAGGAGAATTTGGATCGATGGGATGGAAAGATGGCCGACTGGGAAAAGCACATCATCGTGATGCGGGACTTCGCCCGCGAACGCCCCGCGAAACTCCGGCAACACTTGACGGATCATTTCAATTTGGGCGAACAGCAAAAGATCACAATTCACAACGATCACCCGGCCCGCGGCGTTGTGCGGCTCAACTCGATCACGATTACCGGATTGTCTTGGAGCGGCGTATATTTTGACGATGTGCCGGTGAAACTGACCGCGCTGCCGGCGCGCGGTTTTCATTTCGCAGACTGGAACGGGGGTGTCGAATCGTCGGATGCAGAGGTGAGCCTTAATCCAAGGCGGACCCAGGCTGTGTCGGTTCGATTCGAGCCACTTCAGTCAACATCTCCGTCGATTGTCATCAGCGAAATTAACTACAACTCAACTAAAGACCAAGATCCTGCCGATTGGCTCGAGTTATACAACCCTGGCGCAGTTGACGTGTCGCTGGCTGGTTGGACGCTGACGGATGAAGTCGACCGGGCTCCATTCGTATTCGACACGAAGACGGTTATCCCGGCAAATGGTCAAGTCGTCATAGCCCGCGAGCCTGTTGACTTCGGGCACGTGTTCCCGGGCGTCACGCCGCTTGGCCCGATGATGTTCGGTTTGGGGAACGGCGGTGATCACGTGTTCCTGTATGATGCCCTAGGCGCACTGGTGGATCACGTCGAGTTCGACGACAAGGAACCTTGGCCAAGTGGTCCGGACGGTGACGGTTTCACACTTCAAAGGATTGGAGACAACTGGGTGGCTTCGGCCAAGCTACTCGGCACACCCGGCATGCCCAACGGCGCTGCGCTGGACCAAGTGCGACTCGCGCTTGCATCTCCCGCACTCGACGCCGAGGGTAACCTCGCCCTGAAAGTGACCGGTGCCGGTGCAGGTGGCTACGCCGTCGAGTCATCCGCGAATCTTCGGCAGTGGGCGCCGGTTGAAGGAACAGTTGTCGCCGGTGACCGGCTGCTGATTCCCTTGAACGCCAAGCCAGACATCCGCCGTTTCTTTCGACTGAAAAAGAATCCGTAATCGAACATTCGACTACTTCGCTTTTTCAGTTTTCTGCTTTGCCTTTTTCTGCAGCCACTCGTGATGGACTCGCGCGACTTGCCCCATGTAGCCGTGCGCCTCATGGCCCTTCGCGGCCTTGGTGATGTAGTCGGCGGCCTTTTCGGCATTGCCCTGTGCCTCGAAGTAGAGGCCTAGGTAGAGGTGACCGTAGAATTGATTACGGGCGAGAGCGGTGGGAGTTGGGTCACCGCTCTTGATGGCGTCGAGAACCTGCTGCTCTGTGCCTTTGCCGGCGAAGAGGGCGTGGGTTTCCTTCAACGGCACCCGTAGGTCGGATGTGATTTTGATGAACAGTTTCTGTGCCGCCTTCACACCGTCGATCTTGGAAACGCAGAGATAGTGCCACACGGCATTCTCGACGTCCTGCGTGTTGACGGTTTGGTGCAACTCGAACTGTCTGCGGCCGGCTTTGTGTTTCCCCGCGTAATAATGAACGATTCCGCGTTGCCAGTGGTATGGCTCGCGGTTGGGTCTCATTTCAATGAACTTGTCGAAGTCAGCCAGCGACTCGTCGAACTTGAGTTGAAAAAAACGCGCCACTCCGCGTTGGTTGTACAGGTTGGCATTGTCGGGTTTGCTTTTCAACTTGGCTGAGTAGCCTGCTTCCTCCCGGGCGAAAGTGTCGGCGGGCTTTTCGGCTTGGCCAAGCGCGGTCATGGCCGTGCAGGAGAAGAGCAACATCGCTGCGTTGTGGAGTCGAGCGGGATGGTTCACGGCGGCAATGCTGGCCAAGCGGCCAGGCCAAGGCAAGTTCGCATGGGCTTGGCCAAGCGCGGTTTGGCCGGTAGCCTTGCGCCGATGTTCAAGGTTGTCATTACTGACTATGTCTCCCCGCCGGTTGAGCCGGAGGAGACGATTTTTGCGGGCTTGGCCAAAGTGGAGTGCCTTCAGGCCCGATCCGTCGCTGAACTTGAGGGCCGCGTGGAGGATGCTGATGCGATCATCATTTTTCACGAGGTGTCACTGCCCGCCGGAGTCATCGACCGGCTGGAGAAATGCCGGGTGATTGTCCGCGGCGGGGTGGGGTACGATGCGGTGGACTACCGGCGGGCCGCCGAGCGCGGCATCCCGGTCTGTAACGTACCGGACTATGGCGTGGACGAGGTGGCCGACCAGGCGATCGGGATGATGATTGCTTGCAGCCGGGGGTTTTTGCGGGTGGAGCGTGAACTGAAGCAGACGCTGGAGCCGTGGAACTGCCGGATCGTGGAACCGGTGCCGCGCCTGGCCGGGGCGACGCTTGGAATCGTTGGGCTCGGGCGGATTGGCCAGGCGACGGCGCAACGGGCCAAGGCGATGCGGATGCGGGTGATCGCTCATGACCCGTATCTCCGTCCCGGCATCGAGAAGGTGCTCGGGGTCGAGATGGTTGACTTCAGGGAATTGCTGGAGACAAGCGATGCGGTGTCGCTGCATGTGCCATTGACCGATGAAACTCGCCACATGATTAATACGGACGCCCTTGGCCGGATGAAGTCGGGTGCCATCCTTGTGAACACGGCTCGTGGCGCTGTGGTGGACACGGCGGCGTTGGCAGTGGCGCTGCGCCAGGGCAAAATCGCCGGCGCGGGCGTTGACGTGCTCCCGACGGAACCGGCCCGGGCAGACGAGCCGCTGATTCAGGTTTGGCGCGAAGCCGATGAAACGAAGATCAACCTGATCCTCACGCCGCACACGGCGTTTTATTCTGTCGAGGGGCTGCTGGAGATGCGCACCAAGGCGGCGCAGGAGATTGTCCGAGCGTTGCGCGGCGGGAAGTTGGTCAACTGCGTGAATGCCCAGTGGCTGCCGGAGGAGATGCGTGAGCGGGTTTTGATTGGGACGCCTCCGACAGTCTGATACGCTGAGCCGCCGTGGGAATTGACCCCGCTCAACTGGCGACCGGCGCGGCAATGTGGATGTGCCTCGTTGCGTTGCTTTCATTTCACGAGTTCGGCCACGCATGGGCGGCGCACAAGTGCGGCGACGACACGGCACGGCTGATGGGCCGGATGACGCTCAACCCGATCGTCCATATTGACCCGATCGGTACTGTGCTGATTCCGTTGATGATCTTGTTGTTTGACCCCGGAATTGCCATTTTCGGCTGGGCCAAGCCGGTACCGGTGAACCCGAGAAATTACGGGAGTCGAACCCGCGACGACATTTTTGTCTCCATGGCCGGACCGGCAATGAACGTAGTTTTGGCCGTCCTGATTATGGTGGTTTATCGCTTGGCCTTGGAGTTGCCAATCGATGTGACTGAAGATGCCGTTGTCCACAAGCTGGGATTGGTCGCCTTTATCAGCATGATTTTGTGCGTGTTTAACCTGATCCCGATCCCACCGCTGGACGGCTCGCACGTCATGCGCCATGTCATCGGGATGAGCGAGGAAACCTACATGCGGATTGCCCAGTACGGGTTTATCATCCTCCTTCTTGCGATCAACCTGTTCCCTCAGTTGTTTCGGATTGTGGGAGCTGTTTCGATTGGGGTGATTAAGTTGCTTCAAACCATCCTCATGTTTAACTGATGAAAAAAAAGCCTGACAAGACGTCTGCGCAGCTTGGTTATCCCGGGCGGTTAATTGCCGTGGAGGGGATCGATGGCTCTGGCAAGTCCACGCAATTATACCTTCTCAAGCGCTGGCTGGAGTTGCAGGGGCTCAAGGTGTTTTTCAGCGAATGGAACTCGTCTGAATTGGTCAAGAGCGCCACCCGTCGGGGCAAGGAGGAGAGGCTGCTTACGCCGACTACCTTCAGCCTGATTCACGCCACTGACTTCGCAGACCGCTACGAGCGCCAGCTCGTGCCGCTGCTCAAGGCCGGTTACATCGTGCTGTGCGACCGGTACAAGTTTACCGCGTTTGCGCGTGACACGGTGCGCGGTTGCTCGCCGGATTGGGTGCGGCGCATTTACAATTTCGCCGCGCTACCGGATCTGACCTTTTTTTTCAAGGCTCCACTCGAGGTGTCGCTGAGTCGGATCCTGCAAGGGCGCCCGCAACTCAAGTACCACGAGGCGGGGATGGACCTCGGCCTGTCGAGCGATATCGAGGAGAGTTTCAGGCTGTTTCAGGGCCGGTTACTCAAGGTGTACACGGCCATGAAGAGTGAGTTTGGCCTGATCCAGATCAACGCGAACCAGACGATCGAGAAACAACAGGAACAGGTACGTCAGTGCTTGGCCAAGGCGATTGACCTAGGCCAATACGAACTCAACCAGCCGGCATGACAGCCAAGCGCAAAACAACCGGCAGACGGAAGGCCTCCTCGCGGGTGAAATCGCCCAGGCCCTTGGCCAAGCGCTTCATCGGGCACAACCTGCCAGGGGTCAAGCCCGCTGAGCTGACCGGCCGCTTGATTGTGATTGAGGGCGCCGACGGCTCGGGACGCTCGACGCAGATACGCCGGCTGGTGGACTGGCTCGAGGCCGGCGGCCACGCCACGACGCAGGTCGGGCTCAAGCGCTCAAACCTCGCTAGCGAGGAACTTGAGAGCGCCAAGAACGGAAACATCCTCAACCGCACGACGCTGAGTTTGTTTTATGCGACCGATTTTGCTGACCAGCTGGAGAACATCATTATCCCGTCGCTGCGGGCCGGTTTTACGGTGCTGGCCGACCGTTACATTTACACTCTCATGGCGCGAGACATGGTTCGCGGACTCGACCCGGAATGGGTGAAGAGCCTCTACAGCATCGCGCTCAAGCCGGACGCGGTGTTTTACCTCAAGCTTTCGCCGGAAAAACTGATTCAGCGAAACTTCATGAAAAACCACACGCTCGACTACTGGGAGAGCGGCATGGATCTCGGGCTGTCGCTGGACATGTTCGACAGCTTCGTCCAGTACCAGCAGTTGATGGCCAACAAGTTTGATGAACTTCGCAGGTCATGGGGGTTCACCACCATCGACGCCGATCAGTCGATGAGTGCGCTAAACCGGGAACTGCGCTGCAATGTGGAGCGTGTCCTTGGTTGAGCCAGCGATCACCCATGGAGGAACTTTACATCGGGGTGGACCTTGGCGGGACAAAGATACTCGCCGGCATTTTCAATTCCGAGCATCACTGCCTCGCCTCGGATAAAACCAAGACCATGCCAGAGGATGGATACGTTGCTGTGTGCAGCCGAATTGTCGAGACGATCCGGTCCGCCGCGGAGTTGGTCGGCATCGACCCGGCAAAGGTGAATGGCGCGGGCATCGGCGCACCCGGCTCGATCAGCAGCGACGAGTCCCGGGTGCTGTTCGCTCCGAATCTTGGCTGGCGCGATGCCCCGCTGAAGGCTGACCTCGAGGCACAACTTGGCTGCCCGGTTTGGCTCGGTAACGACTGCAACGTGGCGGCGACCGGTATTCATCGGCTTGAACTTGAAGCCAAGCCCAACGACATGGTCAGCCTCTTTCTCGGCACCGGCATCGGCGCCGGCATCATCACCAACGGCGTCTTCCTCTCAGGCGCCACCCGGGCGGCCGGCGAAGTGGGGCACATGGTGCTCGACCCAGACGGACCGGTTTGCGGCTGTGGCACACGCGGCTGTTTCGAGGCGCTTGCCAGCCGCACGGCGATCTTCAACAAGGTCAAGTCAGCCGTGAATGACG
>Ga0187827_10004335_pt1 | contig 17488 bp, 13 predicted proteins | sample ETNtaG_39_FD_167969 | JGI IMG/M metagenome (GOLD analysis project Ga0187827, IMG submission 167969) | Marine microbial and viral communities from oxygen minimum zone, Eastern Pacific Ocean - ETNP2014_SV_150_PacBio MetaG (Illumina Assembly) | ecosystem: Environmental > Aquatic > Marine > Hypoxic... | reverse complement strand
GTGACATGATGCCCCTCATTTGCCCAATAGTTTGCCATATATGTTAAAACTCTGCCTGTTCCTCCGCCTGGTAAAGCATGGATAACTAAAGTAATTTTCATACAAGGTAATATTCTCTTGAAACCAGATCATCCTTGGCACGAGTGCCATCAATATTGTAAATCTCGTAACCTAGATCTGATATTGACTTTCTTAAATGATCTAAAGAATAACCAAGATCTTTGATATGTTTGGCATGAACGGAAAGAATTATTTCGGGATGGTATTTTTTCAATACCCCTTCACCTCCGGCGAGCACTTTTACTTCGGCTCCCTCCACATCTATCTTAATAAGTTCCGGCACAACACCGTTTTCTTCGACAAAACCATCAATGGTAATTTGTCTTTTTAAAACCTTTTTATACTCTCTTTCCCCCTTTTTTACTCCACTGATCGTATTCATCCCGGAGTCTCCATTCAATTCATAAAACTCAACATTTTCTAACCGTTCATCTCCTACAAGATATTCAATTACATATACATTACTAATCCGATTCATCTGCAAATGCTGTTTGAGAAACTTTAAGTTACCCTTTGATGGTTCGAAGACATAACATCTACCGCCTTCACTCAAAACTCTGCTAATTGGCATGGAGCAAAGTCCTATGTGAGCTCCTATATCGAAAACAATTCTTTTTCCTTTAGCAAGGTTCACCAACTTATTAAAGCCATTATTCTTCCCCTTTCCCCATGCGCTTAAATTATAAAATGTAAATTCATGAGTAAAGAGAAACGAACCACCACCCAGATTTTTCTTAATTCCCTTCGGATAAAGGCACTTTGATACTGATATTCCGGTTTTTCTTATAAATTTATAAATTAATAAGTCCTTTTTAATAAATTCAGCTTTTCTAACAATGTTAGCAATCTTATTAATCTGCCAAACCATACAACACCTATTCCAGATAAATTTCTGTAAATATTTTTTTCAACGTATTATAGATGATTATCTATTTCTAACCTTAAGCCCTTAATAAAGTGACCTTTTGAATATTCTACTTGAAAATAACGCATAAAGTGTGCTTGAGATTTATTATCTTTTTGAGAAGTGTTTTGAACAATTCCATTTGAGGAGACTTCGGTTTTGCTTGCATAAAATCCTCCAGCTTTTGAGTGTTTTAGTTTATTTTCTTGCAATTTTAACATACTCAAAAACGGCGGTCTATCCTTTGTTTATATGGGTTACAGCGTATTTCAAGGGGAACTAATTATTGTCAACATGTTAGTTGTTTTGTTTTTCTAAGAGCCTAATAGCCTTTGAGGGAAGGTGGGAGTGGAAGGGTTAGTCACTTCAGATTCCCATCAGATGATTTAAATGCATATCATCTACCGTCCTCCTGTAAAACTATGCTAATGGGCATGGAGCAGAACCCTATATGGGCTCCTACGTTAAAAACGGTTGCTTCTCGGCATGTTCTATAAGTTTTGATTTTCGTTATTTACCCCCCATCTCCATAATTCAAAATCAATAAAAGTAAACTCGTGTGAAAAGCAAATTGAACCAAAATTATCCAGATTTTTCTTAATTCCCTTCTGATGAAGGCTCTTCGATACGGTTATTCCTGCTTTCTTGGAAAGTTTAAAGAATAATGAGTTTTTTTATGATTTTAGTACTCTTTTACAATTTTATCAGTTTTGGTTATTATGCTATTCACAAACACCTTCTTTTATTTTAATTAGTGGCTTGATTTAGAGTGGTTGTTCACTATTGTCTCACCTTTAGCAACCATCTCTAACAGTTCCATCTCATAATTTACTCTCTCATCCCAAGACCACAAAAAATCTTTTGCAAACATTTTCATACGGTCAGAATACATAGTAGTTATTTCGGGATTATCTATTAAATCAATAAGTTTATTAGTTAGATCATTTACAATATTCTGTCTATTAATTCTTACAACTACATCAGCAGGAACAAGCCTTTCTGTTGATTCATCTGTCTGTGTTTCTTTATCCTTGTCAAGCATAACAATACAATTACCAGCTGCCATAGCTTCCAGCACAGTATTACTAAGATTGCCCAGAGTATTTAAAGAAACATATATATCAGATTGCTGAAAATAATATAATATCTTTTTTTGTTCCACATATTTTTCAAAGATAATTAATTCATCCATGCCTTTAGATTTAATTTTATCCTGCAAAGAAGTAAAGCCTCCCCCACCACAAATCATAATTGCACGAAACCCTTTTGTATGATTCTTTAATTGAATTAATGCATCTATAAACTCCTGAGCTCCTTTGTCTGCTACCAATCTTCCCACAAAAAGAATTATAGGATCAGTTTCATTTAAATTGTATTTTTCCCTAACTAAAATAGTATCTTTCTTCGATGCTGAGACTTTATCAACACCATTGAGTATTATTTTGCATGGAGTATTCTTGTTTAGGCACTTCGAAAACAATTTCTTAGATGGGCTTCCATCTTCTGTGCAAACAACTAGAGAATACGGCACTTTCAAGCTTAAAAATACTAAGGGAGAAAGTAAGGCGCATTTTGCTTTAATTAAATATTTAAAATTGGCAATACCTAAAAAACGCACGACAGTATTAATCCCTAGAATAGAAAAAATTGCTGCAAGCACTATATTAGCACGATCAAAATATGCCAAATCATAGTGCCTTATCCGAAAGTGTATTAAAACTAAAAAGAACTGTATAATACCATTGTAAATTTGTTTTAATTTGCTACTATCAAACCTTAGAGGATAGTACGGAAATATAGTAAATCTTACAAATGGCAATTCATCAAAACTATATTGTTTTATCCTTTTTATATCCATTCCTTCCGTTTCTGCCTTACATAATAGGAGAACATTTAGCAACTGTTTTCTCTTGTTAAATTCCTCTATCATCTTATATATTGCAGGAGCACCATAAGGTTTCCATTCTGATTTATCAATTGCCCCTTTAATACCTGAAAAGTACCTTGTAACAAAGATAGCTCTCATTTAAACATTCTATTATTAAAAAATATTTCGTAATGTTTTGATAAATTATATAATCTGAAAAATGGAGGTGGAAATGTATTTATAAACAATATATCATCATCTAAATTTTACTACAGAGAATATCTTCTAAAAAAAAGCTCATTTTGATTGTCTTCCAAGCTCCCAAACCAATCCTGCCCGAAAGCCAGCTTTTTAAATGATGCGGTCATGATGATGTTCGCTCTGTCCAAATACGCCAAATCATAATTCCTCTTATTGACAAATCGGCAAAGAAGCTTACTGTGCAAAATTACATCAATATATAACTGCCTCACTATTCTGCAGCTGTTTCTCAGTAAATAATATTCAAACACATAGATATTGACACAAGACATTTCTTTAATAATTACAATCTTTATGCCTTTCCCTCTTCTTTCAGTTCTACATTAAAAAGGACATCTAATCGCTCATTTTTCTTTTCAACTCCTCAATAAGCTTGTATATGGCATGAGCGGTTTAAGTATCTATCTTTTTCTTTTAGTTGACTCTGCTTAGTTGCCCCTGATAAAGTCATTTTTACGGGGTAATATTATATAAAAAAGATTCTTTAAACCTTTTGTGAAGCTAACAAGGATCTTTGTCTATAGAAAAAGAGACAAAAAAGAAGCACCTTCAGGAGCTTCCTCATGTTATACCCACAACCAGACGGTATGGCATTGGTATTGTCTCCTTCTCTCCCTCTCAAGAAGTTTCTACCTAACCTTCCATCTGTCTTGGCATGTCCAATCACTGCCTCAATCGCGAATCGCCGTTTCAACCACTTCCTCATTGACACCTTTAGCTTCCTCGTTCCTCTTCCCGCAACATGCACCACTGCCTGGCCTTTGTAGTTGTGTCCCCTGTAACCACGGTCTACATAAATATCCTGTGTCCTGATCCCAGTAATTTGCTCCGCCTGCAAAACCACATCATTTAATGTATGACCATCATAAGGATTACCATGATATGCCTACATCCCCAGGATAAAACACTCCTTAGACGTAGCCGCTACACTTACCTTGCAACCAAACTCATACTTCTTATGTGCCTTACCCTTTGATATACACTCTACCTCAGGGGCATGTATGCTGTATACTTTAGCCTTGTCTTGACGCCTTTGTTTCAATATCCGCTGTGCAAGAGCCAATGACTCAGAAAACACTTCCTGTAGACTTTCGCTGCCTGCTACCTTTCTCTCTATGTCTCGTACCACTCTACCCAAATAGTTCTTTAAACTCCTAAGCTCTCTTCTTGCTCGTCTCATCTGCCGACAACTTGCATAACGACTTCTCATATAATAAGAATACTTCGATTTATACTTGTAACTCTGACGAAGCTCTATACCATGCTCCTTCGACAAAGCTACCAGCTTTTCTCTCATACGATGGTAAAGCTTTGCGTCTGTAGGAAAGCTTACGGCTTTCTCCTGCACTGTTGTATCTACATTGAGTTTGTTTATACTGGCCTTCTTTAATGCTCCTATATCCAAGTCTGTACTTACAGTCTCTTCAAGAAGCTTCTCCATACCGGCTTCTGATACTCGTTTGTGCCAGCGTGTCATTGTCCTGGCATCTATGGGAAATCCGTGCTCGAAATACTCATTGCCACAGAAATATTGCCAGTATGGATTTTCCAGCCATTGAGCTACCACTTCTTCATCGCTCAGGTTGTATGTATGTTTCAGATAGTGCAGACCAACCATTAACCGTGTTGGTTTAGCTGGTCTGTCTTTGCCTTCACTGTATAAGGGACCAAAGGCTTTATCAAATTCAGACCAGTTTATTTTTGCTCCTAAAATGCATAAAGGATGTTTGGTGTTTATTATCCTGGAAAGAGGGACTTTGAACAATTCTGCTTGTCCAGACTTGGGTTTTGCCTGTATTAAATCCTCCAGTTTTTGAGTGTTTTATGGTAATTTCTTACAATTTTATCATACTCAAATACTGTTGTCTCCCTTTATTTATAAGGGCTGGTGGCTTATTTCATGGACGACTACTCAGCCTGATAATTATGACAAATCTCATTATATTTGTTTATTTATGGTACTTAAATATATTTTCTTTAGCTAATACAAAACGTGATTAGTAGTTATCCATTATCTTTGGAACTGTTATTTCTATAGTAATCTCCATAATAAATATCATTAGTGTTATTATCGAAGTAAACATGACACAACTCCAGATATTCATCTATCGGCACAACAAAGAAGGTTTCTACATACAAAGGAGTTTTTGATGAAATATATCGACAATTTGCCGCATTAATACCAAGCATATAATGCGCCCAATCTCTATTGCCACTTATACTTTTCCACATATGGATCAGTTCTTTTTTCTTTTCAGCTTCATTTGTGATATTAATAGTAACATTTGGTATAACACTTGAATAAATTTGATATGCCCAGATTTCAATTTTCGGTATTTTGTAATTTTTAAAAATCATTAATAGGAGATGATTGACCCTTCTATGATCATCATGGTCGTCCAGAAAAAATGAAATGAATATAGCTTGCGGTTGAATCGTCTTAATAAGAGAAATTATCTTGTTACTTACCGTGTCATCATCAAGTGGGATTTCCCCATTATGGCACTCAATAAAATGCGGGTATAAACCAATTTTATTACAGACAGCTATAGTCTCATTCTTTACTGTCTCAAATTTCGTTTGATCAACAATTCCTTTCGTAACATAAAGAGTATGAACTTCAGATCCGTTTTCGATAGCTTTCATCAACGTCCCACCTGCCCCAAGAATATCATCATCTGTATGGGGTGCAATTACTAATATTTTTTGTGCAGTAGGACAATTCAACTGAATCGGTTGTAAATTTCGCGAAAACCTTTTTGTTTCCAACACCCTTGAGCATGCATTTAAATCGCTTAAGTTTATCCAATCCTTTATTATGAACTTATACTTACTTCTAGATGGAATTCCCATCACTTTCTTAAGGAATTTATTCTTTAGCCATTTTTTTGCATTAACAATCATAATATTTTCTAATAAATGAGTTATTTTTTGCACTAAACGAATGCCTTTAGTAAAACTACTGACTTGATTTCTTAGTTTATAGTTTGTATTTCACACATTCTGTCTTCGTCAATTTTACAATTATACGAGTATGCAAGAAAGCTGCATTTCTGTGCCAGGAAAAACCATTTCAGCTTCATTGAGTTTATTTATTATTTGCTCTGACGTGTCCCCCCCCCCTCCTTAACCCAATTATATAACTTTATACTAACTTTACAACTGGATCCATTTGGGTGGATGGGGGTTGGTCACATTCAATACCTGACAAAAGTTCTTGCAACATGGATTGTTCTTATTTAATTGCTCTATCAATAAACTCATTTCTAGTATTGATAAATATTTCTTGACACCTTGATAGATTATGTATTCTTAAAAAAGGACGAGAAAATATTTTATGGCTGAAACATTCTCATCTGTGATTTTGCTGCCAAGGAAATCTTCCGTGAAACGGTTCTTCTTGATTACCTTACAAACTTCTAAACCAAAACTACCTGGAATCCAGCTTTTTAAAGATTGCGGCTAGCTTAATATATCTTTTCTCCAAACAACATTTTTAGGTAATTTATCCTTGAAAGCAATGCGTGCTAAGCACGTTGTCCAACCTTTGTGATTAATAGAGATTGGCACATAAAGTGATAACTATCTCCACAGACTATTTAATAAGATTAACATTTGACCTTGAAAGTTTGCACATTTTTCTGTACCATAAATAAACATCCTTACATGTTCCGACCTCAACACCTTGCTCTCTAAATATTTGCAAAACCCTTTCAAACATTTTTAGTCTTCTATCTGTATTCAGCCAAAAAAAACCACAGTGAAACAAAATAGATAAAACACCCCCATATTGTAGAAAATCTTTGCTAAAGGTAATGAGTTCTTTTTCTGCAATATCATCATTAAGCCAAAGATATTTTCCGTCAACCAACGTCGCATCCATAACATTTAATGGAATTGCCAACACATTAAAGGGCCTATTCCTTACGTGATCAAAAATATAATGAGGATAGGTAAATCCCGTGCGGTATCCTACGTCTTCGGGAAATAGTAATGAGTTATCATAATAATATTTATTTTCCTCGAGTTGAGAAAATAATTTATCAACTTCAAATTGCAGCTTATGCACTCTTGCCCCATAATATTCCTTAACGACCTCTTTAAAAAAATAATTGTCTTCATTTAGAGTGCCATCGAATATACTATTATCAGAGATATGATGGCCAACTTCAAAAGCTGTTCCATTAAGTGATTTAATTAGATATCTGGAATAATATGTATATTTTTGCGGATATCTGGAAAGAAAATAATATGTTGATAATGCACCATACTTTAGCTCTAAGGTTTTTATTTCTGCATATATATTTTTTTTGTACCATATGCCCTTTCCCAGGCCAACAAAATTAGAGAAGCTTTTCTCCATTGACTTCCTGTTACTTAAGAGATATTTTACGTATCTTTTTAAAGGTAAGTCTATACGACAAATATCATGAGACAATGCAACATAATTATTTGTATTACCAGGCAATTTCTTGTATTTGAGCTTAATCCCCCATAATGTCTTAATATATTTCTCAAAGATCCTTAGATATTCATTTACGATGGGTATACGAATGATTCCTAATTTATTTTGTAGTGTAGCTTTCAATGGGATTCTTCCCTTTCTATCTCTTTCAGATATTGAATATTCCTGCCAGCAGGAAAGAAAATAAAATGATGCAGCAATAATATCAAAGGGAAGAAGATTTCTTTTTGTTTTTAGATTTTCCTTATTTTTTAACGGGAAAATGCATGGTATTTTTTCAATATATGACAGATTATTTAAGTCATAAGACTTAAAATTAGAAAAAAACTCAATGCTGCTGTTTTCTAAAATTATAAATAAATCCTTTTTTAAATTAGGACTATGTAAAAAGGGAGAACTTTCCACACAATAAACTATTTTAATATTTTCGTTATTGCAATTCTCAATTTTATCGGTTATTGTAAACTCTTCATTGTAAGGAAAAAATAAGTTTTCCACTGTATATCTTGCTTGTTTAACAAAACTTTCTGGTATATCTAATAAAATTGTAATGGCCATTTATAATATTGCTTATAAGTTACTGTTTGATGAATGATGCCCGTCTGAACCAACACAATATTCAGTTAAAATCATTTGTGATAGGCATAGACACTTCCTCTTTTTCCAACGACAACTTTGTAATTGAATAGTTTTAGTTTCTCAGAACTAATTTTCCAAATAGGGTCATTCCCTCGAAAATACCATCCGGCAAGTCTGATCCTCGGTTTGTAAAGTGAAAGCGTTTCTTTCATTCCATCTAAAGTTTCAACTTCAGCACCATTTAAAGTCAAACTTACAAAGTCAACTTTTTTAGGTGAATAGGTTTCTACTATTTTGTCAACTGTTATGCAGTCAATGATTTGCTTGTTTGCCTCTTTAACTATTTGATCAATAAGGCTATTTGCTTGAGTATCAGTAGTTAATAAGCTTCTTTTTTCTGATTTATTCCACAAAGCATTATTTAAAGGGTGCACATTCTTGACACCATTAGTATTTAAATTGAGCCTTAATATTTCAAAACATTTATTTTCAGCTTCAACAGCAAATATTTTCCCCAGGGTGTTTATCTCGCTTACTCTTAAATCCCCAAATCCTAAATAAGAGCCTCCATTAATAATTATGTCATCTTCTTTAATCGAAAAGACAACCTTCAATTCATCCCTTAAATATTTACCTTTTATGTCGTCAATAGCATCCTTGTGCTGTCCATGGAAACCAGATAACAAATAAGTTGGGTAATGCGGTTTCAAGGTAGGCATCATGTGTGGGTATATATACCGTGTTAAAAAATCTCGCATTACCCTGTAATGACTTTTCTGAAAACTTTTGGGGTAAAATCTATTTAGCAAATCAAACGACTGAAGCTCTCTTTCTGTGGGATAAAAACTGTGGAATACCTTATTGTTGAATTGTAGGAATGGACGTTTTTCTTTGTCGATACCATATTTTACTTGTTTATGATAAAAATGTACATGTTTAATGTAGGCAAAAGTGCGGCTTAAATAATATGCTACTTTAATGTAATGTTTTGCGTTCATTGCTATTTTCTATTAGTCCTCCTATCACTAGCTTGTATAAAATACAATCTCCATCCTCATAAACAAAGTAATTTAGTGACTATGTATATAGGGATTATACTCCTTTATATACTGCACCTTACTTAACAAATGCGCAGGTACCATATTTATGAAATCTTCATATTCCTTTATGTCCTTACCGGTTACCATCGTCTGCTGATAGCCTTGTTGTATATTTGTATTTCTTGGCGTTAAATCAATGATGTCACGGTAAGAAATACCAAAATACTTAAACAATTGTATTATTTGTTGCTTATTGTTTAAATCTTCTGTCTTTATCTCAAAGACTTTATCAACCGTATGCTGTTCAAGAAACCTGAGGTAGCGTAATTCAATTTCAAACCAACTCCATAAATATAATTGAAACTTAGACAATCTCTCATCTTTCATCTGTAAACAGTTCTGTTTATAATGAAGAGGAACATTATCCAGATAAAAGTTTTTGTTCCGATTTACAAAACTTCTGGCATTGAGTATTGGATCTCTGGTTAATTTTATTAGTGCAAGATGAGGAGCATTATGGTAAAGATGGTCACATTGAGTTCTCATAAAGAATTTACTGACCTCTATATACGTCTGAAAACAATATTTCCTTCGTAATCTGTCAATACGTTTTAATTTTTTAATTGCAACCCAATTTAACTTTTTATGATTTCCATGTTCTACCCATTCTTTAGCTTTGCCTCTTCCTAGTAATTCCTGGGATACGATCCATTTTCTTTGAATTTTATGAGCAAGGGACCCTAACAGACCTTTTCTTCTAAAAATCAAGTCAGGAGGCTCAATTTCAGCAAAACATCCAATGCCATATTTGTTGAGGATGTTTGTTAAGCTACTTTGACCTGATCTCCCTGCAACTACTGTAAAAATGAGTTTCATATAGTTTTGGTATAGATTTATGGATTAAGCAATTAAGGAATTAGCATATAATAATAACACGTCTCGTAAAATCAATATTTTATAGAAAAATGATGAACTTTAACAAATTTTGATTCCTTGACTTACAAAGAATATTTCATGGAGCCTTGATAGGTTGTACAAACGAAAAAACATTCGAGGAAAATTTCTTTTTAATAATTCAATACTTTCATCTGAAATTTCCCCTAAAATCTCTTTAAGGTATTCACTTTGCCTTATCGCCTCAGTACTTTGCAAACCAAACTCATCTGCAAGCCAATATTTTATGGGCTGTGGCCAGCCCATTTTATCTTTCCTCCAAACAATAGCCTCAGGCAATTTATCCTTAAAAGCCATACGCGCCAAATACTTCGTCCAGCCATTTTTCATTTTATATGTTGAAGGAATTGTATTCAAAAACGATATTAAACGGTAATCCATAAAAGGCTGTCGTGACTCAACACTATGAAACATAGAGTAAAAATCACCTTTTCTCAAACGGTCCTTTAAATTAACAGCAATGCTATGACATAACTCTTGATTGATTGTCCTATAAGTAATCTTATTTTGATTATGTCTTGTACTTCGACAACCATCATCAATATATTTAAATATTTCATCATAGAATAATCCTGATTTTCTTGTCTTTCCAATTCTAAAAATATACTTTATTTTGTTTTTGATATTTATTGGAGCATTAAATATCGAAAGCAAATAATCTATGCTAATTATTGGTTGAGTTGCAAAATAATTCTTCCAATATCTGGGGTAACCAGCCATGGTTTCATCAGCTCCCTGGCCATCCAGATTTACCTTAATTTTGTTTCTTTTACAGATTTCAAAAGTATTTAAAGCCGAGAAGGGCAGATATTCATAACAATTTTCATAATACCACAAACCTTCATCATTCTTTTGAGCTAACCCGTTAATGTCAGGTTCGCTTCTATAGTTTATGATATTCAATTTATTAACCATATGATCGATAAATTTTGATTCATCACAATAACTGTAATCCTTATTTTTATAAACATTTGAAACGGTCATCAAAGCATCGGCACTTTTACCTTGATCTTTTAAAATTTGATAAGCAAGGTAGGTAATTGAGGAACTGTCCAGACCTCCTGACAGCGCACATGATACTTTTACATCCGCATAAAGCCTTATCTTCACCGCATCCTGCAGTAAATAAAGGTATTCTTCTGTATACTCCTTCAATCTCTTCGTAGAAAAAGAGTTCTCTTTAGAGGGAGGACCAAGTTCCCAATATTTCTCAAATACAAGTTCTTTTGATATGTTTCTTAATGAATAAGTAGCGCTACATCCAGAGGGAAAACGATAGACATTATTAAAAATTGTTTCTTTGTGTGCTTCAGATGGCCCATCAATAAAATATGAATAAATCTCCTGTAGATCAGGTGTTAATTTCAGTATAGGAATAATGCTTTTTATTTCTGAACATACAATAAAAAAATCCTCATCAAACATGTAATACAGAGGCTTCACACCAAACCTATCTCTTGATATCCAGAGCTTTTTCTCATAATTATCCCATATCACTAATGCCCACATACCATTGAATTTACTTTGACAGTCCTTCCCCCACTCCAGATATGATTTCAGCACAACCTCGGTATCACAATTACTGAAAAAAGAATAACCAATCTCTTTAAGTTCTTCTCTAATCTCTTTAAAATTATAGACTTCACCATTGTATGATACCCAATAACGACCTGTTTCATCGCACATAGGTTGATGACCAGATGCTGTAGGATCTATTATTGACAACCTCCTGTGAGCAAGACCGACAGTAAAACATTCGGCAGGATATTCATATTTTCTTTCAGGCAGGAACTTCAAACCTCCTTCAAGAACACTAGATGGGGTATCTTCCCCATAAAAGATTTCATATTTGTCAGACTGCAAGCCAAACAATGCATAACCCTCATCATCAGGCCCCCGATGTCTTATCATTTGAGCCATTTTATCCAGTCCGAAGAGGTTATGCTCATGATTCCTGAAACTTACGATAGCAATTATTCCACACATATTTTGTAACCGTTCAAAAGTTCACCGTTCTGTGTTACCATCTTTTCGTTGACCTTGATTGTTGGTCCAAAGCCACATAAAACTCACTTTGGACTTCAGTGCAAGACCTTTTTGCATACCAAAGAAAATGAACAAACTCCAACTTCTCTTTAAATTCCAGTAGAGGGCTTTCTCTCTGCTGGAGCAATTTGTAAGCATCCATTTTTCAAATTCTACTCAAAATCTATCCCGTGCAACATTTCTGTTATTTCAAACAAAATATCACCCTCCAAGCCACCATCATTTTCACTTCCTCACAAACTTTAATTCTTTTCTCTATTATGCAGTTCTCAGAATAACAATATTAAGCGGCATGACAATTGTTTTAACCTTAAGCTTTTTCACATATTAGCTTCAAATAATTTTAAATTCACCGTAGCTATGCATTATTGTTAAATCTTCCGGTCGTGTTATGTAAGGCTTGGGTAAAATTAAAAATTGCATATATTGTTTGGCTTTCTCATTCAATTTAATTTCCCTCCACACCTGTATCAGTTCCTGGCAAATTACTCGAGTGGCTATTGTAACTCCTCCAATTTTCTTGGCTATCATAATGACAGCATAAATAAGTTCCTTTTCAATATTTTTAACAGTGGGCATATATAGTAATTCGCAGATTCTTACTTCATTTGTATCAGGTAACAGTTGCAAAATGGCTAACCCTATATAGGTATTGTCTTTATTTTTGACGGAAAATATGTGGTATTGATCTTTTGATGGATGCTTGTAATATCTCCATCTAAGATAATCGGCAGTTCGCAGAATTCCCGTATTCAGGTTTGAATGGTTATGTTCACATAATTCGTTAATTACTTCCTCATGAGAGGTTTCAAAATTAAACGGATAAATAATCGTTAAAGTGGTTAAGGGGCATTTTATCTCTTGAAATCCTTTATAATAGAAAAATGGTTTCAATAAAACATTGAGGCCTAGCTTGGAGATATTTCCAATGATTTTATTTTTGTTTGAAATCGCATTATCTATCTTTTTATTTAATGAAAGAATACCATCAAAAGATAAATTTGAATGAGGGCATTCAATTGCGCCAAATTTTTTCCATATGAATCCTGCTATTTTCGAGAAATGGCATCCGACCATAATATGATAATCGTCACGTTTTAAGATTTCTTTTGAAAATATAAAACCAAGAACTCCTTGGTGATCCGGATGAACACAGAGAGAGCCTATGGCAGGTATAATCCCGGAAAAATCCCCAAACTTAAAGGGCAAATAAATGTAATAAGCAGACGCAATAATTTGGTTTTTATATTTAATGATATGACCTATCACACGATCATCGCAGAAGGGATTGTTAATTAATCCCCATTGCAAAACCCGTTTATACTCATCAAACGATGTATCTTTATTCATTCCACAAATTTTGAATAAATCAATTATTTCGTCAAAATGGGAATACTCTAAAGTAATGAGCTCATATTTATTTTCTAGTAACCTCATATAATATCTCTACAATCAATTGCAAATTTAACATTTCTACTATCTGATCTTCAGTAAAAACAACTCCAAATTCCTCTTCTAACGCTAAGACAAGATTCATCTGCATCAACGAATCCCATGCCTTAATATTATCAGGAGACGTTTCCTCGTTAAGTTGCTCCATGGGAACATTCATTATTTGACTAAAGATTTTGTGTACTCTTTCTTTCATAAATCAAACCACATTCAACCTATTTTTGATTTAATTTCTTTAAAAAAATCCGGTTCTTTTATTTGTTTATTTGTTAGTCTGCACTTGAAGAATCTATTTCCTTGACTCATTTCTTCTCCAGCCTCCTCAAAACCATTTTGGCTATAAAACAATTCTACCTGTCTATTTTTTATGGTAGGGGAAAATTGGCCTATAGCTATTTTGCCCTCCCACTGCTTCCTGGTATATATTGTCGTATTCTCCGAATGAGACTATGCCATTAAAGCCCATATGCAAAATTTGGTACCTCAGATAAGGTATTATTGGTTCCAACATTATATTTCTGAGTATCGAAATGTAAAGTTTTGGTAATTTATTAAGTTTTGGCTGGTTTAATTGGCGCTGAATTTCAGAATATGATAAATTCGTCATATTAATGCCGGTATTAATAAATGTTATGCCATTATACTACCGCCGCAAACACGAATATTTTCTCCTGTTAGATGACATGCAGCATCACTAAACAAAAATTCGACCACCCCTGCAATATCTTCTGGAAAGGCAAGTCTTCTCAAAGGAGTTTGCATTTTGGCTAACATTTTCGCTTTTTCCGGCAGGTTTGAAATCAATTCTGTATTTGTCATTCCAGGGGAAACACAGTTAACACGAATCCCCATAGGCCCGTATTCTACGGCTATAGAACGAGAAAAGGAAATAAGGGCTGACTTCGCAAGTGTATATGATAACATTTTCGGAGGAGGAACATTGTAGGCGACACTACTTGCCATATTCACGATTATTCCTGTTTTGGCTTCTAATAAATAAGGTAATACAGTTTTACAGATATTAAACGTACCTTTAACCTGAATATCCAAATGGTGTTGAATATCATCCCATAATAATTGATCAAAACTCTGAGTATCTAAAGGGGCAGAGGCATTATTTACAACACCGGTTATTTTGTCAAACTTGTTTAGTGTAAAAGCAACCATTTCCTTCACCACGTCTCCGTTTACAACGTCTGCCTGAAAAGCAACCGCATTGCCTTTTTCACTTTTAATATTTTTTACAAGTTTTTCTGCCCGATCTCTGTTTTTTACATAGTTTACAACTACGGGATAACCTGCTAACGCGAGTTTATAGCAAATAGCTGCCCCTATTCCCCGGCTTCCACCAGTAACAATAACTGCCCCACTTTGTTTTGTCTTCATACTTGATATCTCCTTTAATTCAGGTTTCACAATTTTTATTTTAGCTTCCCCTTCAATAACTTTTCTATTATCATTACCATAAATAATTGTACTTAGTGTGATAATTCTCTGAGCCTGAGACTTGCGCCTTACTTTTGCACAAACTCTGATTCTTTCTCCAATATGGACAGGCCCCAAAAATGTTAACTTTTGTTCGTACCAAAGCGCACCTTTACCTGGCAGTTTAGTGCCTATTATAGTTGAAATGAATGAGGCCGTTAACATACCGTGTACGACCCTTTTATTAAAAGATGTCGTTGCCGCGTATTCATCATCCATATGGAGAGGATTATCGTCGCCGGTAAGTTTTGCAAACACATCTACATCTTCAGTTGAAATTTCATGGAATATTTCTGTTTCATCACCCACATTTATTGTCTCAAACCGGTCTTCACCCATTTTTATTCCTTATATAACATAGCTGCATAATTCAGAGCTATATTTTCATTTTCAGAGTTTACTATGGAACAATCATCAACCGATAACGGCAAATCGGATACGATTTTGAAGCCTGCCAACTTGATTTCCTGCCTGATATGTTTTAAATTTTTATATAAATAAACATGATCCACTGCCGGACAATTAGCGCAGGTTGTAATAAACAAATGACCGTTGGAAGACAATAAATTATAAATATTTTTCATAATATGGGAGGGAGAATCCAAATGTTCCAATACTTCACACATAACAATATAGTCATATCTACCCTGACCAATATTTTTAACATCTTGCACTTCAAATTGGCATACCCTACTATTAGGAACAAAATGTTTGACTATTTCCTGTGAAATTTTAATTGAAATGGGACTTATATCAACCGCTTTAAATTGGGAATGGGAAAATAATTTTAAAGATTCTGCTAAAAACAGTCCATGACCTGGCCCAACCTCCAAGAAAGATTTTACATTAGTTAATTTTGAACTTTCGTTAATAAAAAAGTTGTAAATAGTATAATGGTTGGGCCAAAAAAATTGAGACAAGGCCAAGCCATACATATAGGAAGTCATTTTTTCTTTATTAGAATATACTAGACGATTAGCGTCAGACGCTTTTTGGCAAGAATAAAACCCTGTCTTTTTAAATTTTATTTGTTCTAGGAACATTTCTTGACACATTTTTAAATAAGAATCAACCACATATTCCAATTTTATGCCTTTTATGTCTAGAAATAAGAACAATTTTCCTAAAAAATATTCTAGTTTTTCCTCGTAAACATGATCTTGATTGGCAATAACCGATTTAATCATCTTACTTTGCAAAGAGTTTTTTTGGTGTACCAAGTTTACTATGGTAGAAATATTTTTTGGATTCATTTTCAAATAAGATTTATTGCAATATTTACTTCAACTCATTTATCGTAATTATTTTTTTCTGTTTTAATATTTTGATTATTTCTACTTTTTCCATGATCCATCACAAATTCTGGGCCAGACACATGCTGTAAAAACGGGAATTCGTGTCCCCATATAATCCATCAAAACTACCTTCCTCCACTATCCTTCCTTCTTTTAGAACATAAATATAATCACAATTCTTTACAGTTGATAATCTGTGAGCAATTATTACTATCGTGCACTCACCCTTCATGGAATTAATACTCTGCCGAATAAGCATTTCCGATTCTGTATCAAGCGAAGAAGTTGCCTCGTCAAATATCATTATCTCAGGTTCCTTAAATAATTCTCTTGCAATAGCAATCCTTTGACGCTGCCCTCCAGATAATTTAACTCCCTTATCTCCTATTATTGTTTCAACTCCCTTTTCGGCTTCATTGATGAATCTATCACAATTTGCCAATACAGCAGCATCTTTAATCCTTTTCCTGCAGATATCTTCCTGGCTGTCACATTCCCAGAAAGATATATTGTTTGCTATCGTATCATTAAATATTACCGGTTCCTGAGTTACATAACCGATGATATTCCTGAGACTTGAAAACTCTAATTCTGAATATCCTATACCATCAATACTGATTTTCCCGGACTGCGGTGTTAACAAACCCGTAATAATATCAAACAGAGTAGTTTTTCCTGCTCCTGACCCACCAACAATGCCTATGGACTTATTTTTTTGTATTGTTAGGCTTACATCAAAAAACACCTGTTTCGGACCATAACTGAAATTAACATTCCTAAGTTCTATTGCTTTATTAAAAGCATTAATCTGATGATTCCCTACTTTTTCAACGTTATTATTGAGAATCCGGTTAGCCTTACTCATCACCTCCAATCCTCCTAAACTTGCATTAAATTTCTGCCAGTCGGATTGAAATTGAAAAACATAACTAAATGCCTTATAAAAGAAAATCACAAGCACAAAAATCTCTGCTATCGATTCTCCCTGAAATCCCACATAATAAAGTACAAGCCCAGATATAAATAAAATAGATATAGGTTCAATTATAGAAGAAGGTATAAAGGTCAACACACTACTTT